>OIYD01000044.1_pt1 | contig 115473 bp, 130 predicted proteins | sample 1588141 | NCBI WGS metagenome assembly OIYD01 (sample SAMN03283259) | human gut metagenome | biome: human-associated habitat; material: feces | host: Homo sapiens | place: USA | collected 2013
GACCCTGCTGCCGCAGGCAGTAGGGCGGGCGATGGAATGGCCCGTTTCACTTGCGAGGGAAAGCTGCCCGCTGGCCGTTACTGCCCGCTTTTGGGCGCAGCAGGCTCGTCCTTTTTAATGAGTGCGCTGACCTTTTCCACCAGTTCGGGGATCATGGTCAGGGCGCGGTCCACGGTGTTGTTGCCGTCAGAGAGCTGGATGGTGCGGACACAGCCGTCCTTGACCACCAGGAATGCCACGGGCTGGATGTTGACACCCGCGCCGGAGCCGCCGCCGAACAGATCCTTGTTGGCGGCGTTCTTGCCGTCGAAATCGGTGCCGGCAGAGGCAAAGCCGAAGCTCACCTTGGACACCGGCAGGATGGTGGTGCCGTCATCGGTGGTGATGGGCTTGCCGACGATGGTGTTGGAATCCACCATCTGACGGATCTTGTCCATCGTAACGTTCATCAGGTTTTGAATGGGATGCTCAGCCATAAATTCGGCCTCCTTACTTCTATATCGGGGAGCGGAACGCCGCTCCCACGGAACCACTTCCCTGCCCTGTACGGGCCGGGACGCGGACGCACCATACAAAAATATTATACCCGAGCTAGATAAAAACGTCCAGTACCTTTTCGCGCCAGAACGCATACAGAACGCGCAGAAGCGTGAAAACGATGGCGTAGGCCCGGGCCGTGACCCGGAAGGAGACGTGATCCTTTACGGTGGGCTCGGCACTGCCGAAATCCGGCAGGAGCCGGAGCTGCTCAAAGTCCAGATAGAGGAACCGGTCCAGGAAACCCAGCGTCGGGTAGAGCCAGGCGTTCATCCTGCCATAGCTGCGGGCAGCCTCGGCAGGGTCATCCCCCCGGACACCGAGGACAACGTCGATCCGGGTGAAGCGCAGGGAGCCGATGATGGCCCGGGTAAGCTTTCCCGCCCCTTTTAAGATGGTGCAGACGATCTGCAGGGTCAGCTTCGCCTTCTGGCGGGGCGGGGCTTCCTTTTTGGGCTTCTGTGCGCCGGACGCTTTCTTCTTTTTTTCTTTTTTCTTTTTCTCCGGCTTTTCCGGCGCGGGATACCGGAACACCGGGAAGGTGATGCCCAGTGCACCGGCCTTTACCTGAAAGATGCCCTCCGCCCACTGTACATCGGCACAGAAGGGGCAGAACATGAGCAGCAGACCCAACACCAGCACCACCAGCAGCAGGATGCCCACCCCTTTTAAGAGGAACAGCAGCACCATGCCGATACCAGCGAGAACACTCCACAGGACGCTCATTGGGCCGCCTCACTTTCCGTTCCCCGCACCGGGGGCAGATCTTCCAGACTGGACAGGCCGAAGCACCGCAGGAACACGTCCGTGGTGCGGAAAGCCACCGGTCTGCCGGGCAGATCGAGACGGCCCGCCTCTTCAATGAGCCCCTTTTCCAGCAGACCCGACACGCTGGAGGAGGAATCCACGCCGCGCACCTGCTCGATGAAGGCGCGGGAGACGGGCTGGTTGTAGGCGATGACGGTCAGGGTCTCCATGGCCGCAGGGCCCAGCGGAATGGAGCGGCGGGTGTCCAGCACACGGCGGACGCACTCCGCAAATTCCGTTTTGGTGGCCAGCTGCCAGTGGGTGTTCAGGTGGAGCAGGCACAGGCCGCTGTCCTCTTTCTGGCAGCGCTCGTGCAGCGCTTCCAGCGCAGATTCCACGCTGGCGGTGGGCAGCTGCAGCGCCTGGGCCAGCTTGTCGGCCCCGATGGGCTCCGCGTAGGCAAAGAGCATTGCTTCCACTGCGGCACGAATTTGTTTCTGATTCATTGCTCCTCCTTTGTGCGGTCGATGCGGCCCCGGCGCATCTTCAGCTCGCCCTCCGGGCCAAGCGTCACACGGCCGCCGCGCACCAGCTCCAGCAGCGCCAGAAAGGTAGCCACGTTGGCCCCCCGGGTCTGGCGGCGGGAAAACAGCTGGTCCATCTTTTTTGCACCGCCTGCAATGAGCTGGCGCAGGATGTAGACCACCCGGCTGCTCACCGAGACCTGCGGAGCCGACACCAGCGGCTCGAACTGCTGCTGGGTGGGCATTTTGCGGACGGTGGTGCGCCCCATCAGGGCCTGCCAGCAGTCTGCCAGCACCTGCGGCGCATGGAAGAGATCATAGGTGTTGTCCCATTCCAGCCGGGCCGGGGTGCGCACGAACACGGTATATTCCTCTCCCCGCTCCCGCAGACGGGCGGCCATCCGGCGGCACTGGTCATATTCAATGAGCTGGCCGGTGAGCTCCTGCTTCATCCGCTCGCCCTCTTCACTGCGGGGCAGCAGCAAATAGCTCTTCATCTCCACCAGATGGGCGGCCATCTCGATAAAGGCGCTGGAAATTTCAGGGTCGGTGCTCTCGGCCGATTCCACCGCGCGGGTGTACTGGTCGATGAGCTCCAGAATGGGGATGTTGTGCAGGTCCATCTTGTGCTTCTGCACCAGCGTGAGCAGCAGCTCCAGCGGGCCCTCAAAATCCTCCAGACGGAAGGTCAGTTCTTCTGCCACTCAGATCACCGTCCCGATGGCTGCATAATACGCAGAATAGGCGATCTGGTCGATGTAGCCGGTGCCGAGATCCAGCAGATCCCAGACCACATCATTGAAGGTGCCCAGCACGCCATCCAGCACACCGGCCCAGACAGCTGCCAGCAGGATGACGAAGATGACGCGCTCGTACCGCATGATCTGGAAGTAGATGCGCTGGGGAAGCACCACCAGCAGGATGCGGCTGCCGTCCAGCGGCGGGATGGGGATGAGGTTGAACACCGCAAGGCCCACATCCATCATCACTAAGTATTGGAGGAAGCGGGCTGCGAAAATCGTGATCATGGTGGTAGGGGCCCAATAATACAGGATCTTCCACGCCACCATGCCGAGGTAGGCCAGCAGCAGGTTGGCCGCCGGGCCTGCCAGCGCGGTGAGGGCCATGCCCCACTTGGGGTTTTTGAAATTGCGGGGGTCGGTGGAAACAGGCTTTGCCCAGCCCACCCCGGCAAAGATCATGCAGAGGGTGCCCACGAGGTCAAAGTGGCGGAACGGGTTCAGGCTGATGCGGCCCTCCCGCTTTGCGGTGGGGTCGCCCAGCAGCCAGGCGGCCAGCGCGTGGCCCGCCTCGTGGAACGGGATGGCAATCAGGGTCACCAGTGCCCGGATGAGATAATACATTCCTAGTGCGGTCATTCGTTTCTCCCTCAGTTGGATTTTATCCTATTGTACTATTTTTTCGCTTTTGGGGCAAGGGTTTGGCCCTGCAAGAAAAAAGTTGCAGAAAAATCAAATTTGCTCTTGCTTTTTCTCCGCATCTCTGGTAAAATAGTCAAGCTGATTATTTTGAATTCCATACTTCACTGTAGGAGGTGCAAGTACCATGGCTAAGTGTGAATGCTGCGGCAAGGGTGTTACCTTTGGTATCAAGGTTTCCCACTCTCATCGCCGTTCCAACCGTACCTGGAAGCCGAATGTCCGTCGTGTCAAGGCGGTCGTGGAAGGCTCTCCCAAGTATATCTACGCATGCTCTCGCTGCCTGCGCGCTGGCAAGGTTACCCGCGCTGTCTAAGTAGCTGCATCTGCCGGTCACTTTGTCGAGTGGCCGGCTTTTTTGTTATCTTCTGGAGGGATCGACGATGGCTCTGCCAAATGACCCGATTATGCTGCTGAGCATGATCAACCTGAAGCTGCGGGACTTCTACCCCACTCTGGACGCGCTGTGCGAGGATCTGGACGAGGATAAGGCCGCGCTGTGTGCCAGGCTTTCCGCTGTGGGATACGCCTATGACCCCCAGCGCAATCAATTTGTGTGACAACAGGAGGATGCTGCCATGATCCAAGGGACGTATTATAAGGAATGGAGCCGGATGCTGGGCCGCGACATGGAGTTCAAGGTCTACGGCCATGCCGGTACGCCGGTGCTGGCTCTGCCCGCGCGGGGCGGCCGCTTTTACGACTGGGAAAACAACGGGATGCCCGATGCCATTGCCCCGCTGCTGAATGAGGGCAAGGTGCAGCTGTTCTGCGCCGACAGCATCGATGCCGAGAGCCTGCTGGCCGGGGACACGGCTCCCCGCCGCCGGGCCGAGATGCAGGAAAAGTATTTCAATTACCTGACAAGCGAGCTGGCTCCCCGCATCCTGACCCTGAACGGTGCCAAAAAGGACACCCTGCTCTGGGCGGTGGGCGTGGACACCGGCGCGTATCAGGCAGTGAACTGCCGCCTGCGCCGCCCCGAGGTGTTTGCGGGTGCCATCGGCCTTTCCGGCCTGTATGATGTGCGCCGTTTCCTGGGCAATGAAGCAGATGACCTGGTCCTGCGCAATGCCCCCCTAGCCTATCTGGCAGAGGACGGCCTTGTGGACAAAAAGCTGCTGGCAAAGGCTGAGGAGAATGCCCTTCTCCTCTGTGCCGGTCAGGGCAGCTACGAGGGCGACGCGCTGGTGGACACCCAGGCCATGGCCGATGCACTGACCGACTGCGGCCTGCCCGTGCATCTGGAAGTGTGGGGCAGCGATGTCTCCCACGACTGGTACTGGTGGGGCAAAGAGCTGAATCTCTTTGCCGCCCGTGTGTTCGGCTGATGGAGGTGGAGGATGCCTGAATTCATTCTTGGTGCGCGCGGCCACGATTTTGGCCGCCATGACCCCGAGACCCTCTTTTCCTCCATCGGGCAGGCAGGCTTTGCCTGCACCCAGCTGGCCTTTCCCAAGGCGGTGGAAGGCGTAAAGAGCTATGCCGATGTGACCCCCGCGCTGGTGGAACGGGCAAGAGCGGCTGCGGCAGCTTCCGGCGTGGGCATTGCCGTGGACGGCACCTATGTGGAGCTGAGCTATGCCGACGAGGACAAGCGCCGTGCCGAGGTGGCAAAGGTGCTGAGCCAGATCCCCGTTGCCAGAGCACTGGGGGCAGGCTGCATGGGCAGCGAGACCACCAACATGGCCAAACAGCCCGGTGTGACCCGGAGAGAGGCGCAGGAAGCGCTCCTGCGCAGTCTGGGTGAGATCCTGCCCGCCTGCGAGGAGCAGGGAGTGCTCTTTGCCGTGGAGTGCGTCTACTACCACGCCATGAATACCCCCGAGGCGGTGCGGATGGTACTGGACACTATGGCAAGCCCCAACCTGCGCGTCATCTGCGATTTTGCCAACTATGTGGGCCCGGAGGCCGCGTCTGTGGATGCACAGCGCCGCATCTGGGATAAAGTGGGCAGCTGGTATGGCGACAAGATCACGGCGGTCCATTTCAAGGGCCAGAACTTCCAGCCGGATGGAACGCTCTATTCCACCAGTCTGGAGGATTCCTGCGTGGACTACGCCGGCGGCTTTGAGATGCTGCGGCAGATGCCGCAGGCTTTCCTGCCCGTGCTGCGGGAGGAAGCTGTGCCCGCCCGCGCCGCAAGCGACCTTGCCTTTATGCGCAGATTCGCCTACTGATCGTTTTGGATGCTTCAAAGGCTCTGTTCCCCGTTTGGGGCGCAGAGCCTTTTGTTTTATCTCCTGTGTTCATAAAAAAATCACAGCAATACCCCCCAGCCCTACTTGCAGAAACACGACCGCTGTGCTATAATGCAGCTATGGAGTAAGATACCCCCAAGGGGTAACAAAAGGAGAATAGACATGAGCGATGTGAACAAGATCCCGGAGGGAAGCTGCCCCCACTGCTCCCCCGCCCCGGCAGAAGAGCCCTGCTGTGCCCCGGCTGAGGGAAGCACCGGCTGCGGCTGCCGCCACAAGCAGCGCACCGAGGAGGAGTACAAGCACCTCATCACCCGGCTGAACCGCATCGAGGGCCAGATCCGGGGCATCCGGAGCATGGTGGAAAAGGACGTGTACTGCACGGATATTCTGGTGCAGGCCGCCGCCGCCAGAAGCGCCCTGAACGGTTTTACCCGGGAGCTGATCGACCAGCACCTGAGCACCTGCGTGGCGGAGGACCTGAAAAACGGCGGCGAGGAAAAGCTGCAGGAGTTTTTGTGGATCCTGAACAAGCTCGTTTGATCCCATTCACGCAGCGTTTTTTATCGGAGGGAAACAATGGAACAGTATACTGTTACGGGCATGAGCTGCACGGCCTGCTCTGCCCGGGTGGAAAAGGCCGTAAAAGCTGTGCCCGGCGTGACCAGCTGCTCGGTGAGCCTGCTGACCAACTCCATGGGAGTGGAGGGCACCGCCAGCGCATCAGCCATCGTCAAGGCAGTGCAGGAGGCGGGCTACGGCGCAAGCCCCAAGGCTGCTGCCGCCGAGACCCCCAGTGCCGAGCTGGATGCACTGGCTGACCACGAAACACCAAGACTGAAGAAACGGCTCATCGCATCGCTGGTCTTTCTGGCGGTGCTGATGTATTTCTCGATGGGCCACATGATGTGGGGCTGGCCGCTCCCCCACTGGTTCGACGGCAACCACGTTGCCATGGGTCTGGTCCAGCTGCTGCTGGCGGGCATCGTGATGGTCATCAACCAGAAGTTCTTCATCAGCGGCTTCAAGGGCCTGCTCCACCGTGCCCCCAACATGGATACACTGGTGGCGCTGGGTTCCTCGGCCAGCTTTCTCTGGAGCACCTACGCCCTGTTCGCCATGACCCGCGCCCAGGTGGACGGCAACGACGCGCTCGTCATGCACTACATGATGGAGCTCTACTTTGAATCTGCCGCCATGATCCTGACCCTGATCACCGTGGGCAAGATGCTGGAGGCCCGCTCCAAGGGCAAGACCACCGACGCGCTCAAGAGCCTGATGAAGCTGGCCCCCCAGACCGCCACCCTGCTGCGGGAGGGGGCCGAAGTGACTGTGCCCATTGCACAGGTGAAAAAAGGTGACCTCTTTGTGGTGCGCCCCGGTGAGAATATCCCGGTGGACGGCCTTGTGCTGGAAGGTTCCAGCGCCGTGAATGAGAGCGCCCTGACCGGCGAGAGCATCCCGGTGGACAAGGCTGCGGGAGACAAGGTCAGCGCCGCCACCACCAACCAGTCCGGTTTCCTGAAGTGCGAAGCCACCCGTGTGGGCGAGGATACCACGCTGGCCCAGATCATCCGGATGGTCAGCGATGCCGCCGCCACCAAGGCCCCCATTGCCAAGATCGCCGATACCGTTTCCGGCTTCTTCGTGCCTGCAGTCATCTCCATTTCGGTGCTGACCACCCTTGTCTGGCTGCTGCTGGGCCGGGAATTCGGCTACGCGCTGGCCCGGGGCATCTCGGTGCTGGTCATCAGCTGCCCCTGTGCGCTGGGTCTGGCAACGCCTGTGGCCATCATGGTGGGCAACGGTCTGGGGGCCAGGAACGGCATCCTGTTCAAAACTGCCGCCTCGCTGGAAGCTGCAGGCCGCACCCAGATCGTGGCGCTGGACAAGACCGGCACCATCACCAGCGGCGAACCCCGGGTCACCGACATCCTGCCAGCAAAGGGCGTTTCCGAGAGTGAGCTGCTGACGCTGGCGGCCTCGCTGGAGCAGAAGAGTGAGCACCCGCTGGCCAAGGCAGTGCTGGCCTATGCCGAGACAGAGACCATCGCCTGCCCCGATGTGACCGATTTTGCCGCCCTGCCCGGCAATGGCCTTTCCGCCCGGCTGGACGGCATGGAGATCTACGGCGGCAATGCGGAGTTCATCGCCGCCAAGGCATCCGTACCCGCCGAACTCCAGGCCGAAGCCGCCCGACTGGCCGCTGAGGGCAAAACGCCCCTCTTCTTTGGTGGTGCAGGCCGCCTGATGGGCGTGATCGCCGTGGCGGACACCCTCAAGGAGGACAGCCCCCGCGCCATCCGTGAGCTGCAGAACATGGGCATCCGGGTGGTCATGCTGACCGGCGACAACCAGCGCACCGCCGATGCCATTGGCCGGCAGGCGGGCGTGGACGAGGTCATTGCAGGCGTTCTGCCCGACGGCAAGGAGGCCGTGATCCGCAGGCTGCAGGAGAACGGCAAGGTGGCCATGGTGGGCGACGGCATCAACGATGCCCCCGCCCTGACCCGTGCGGACACCGGTATCGCCATCGGTGCCGGTACCGATGTTGCCATTGACGCAGCCGATGTGGTCCTGATGAACTCCCGGCTCTCCGATGTGCCCGCCGCCATCCGGCTGAGCCGCGCCACCCTGCGCAACATCCACGAAAACCTGTTCTGGGCGTTCATCTACAACATCATCGGCATCCCGCTGGCCGCCGGTGTGTTCATCCCCTTCGGCCTGACCCTGAACCCCATGTTCGGGGCTGCGGCCATGAGCCTTTCCAGCTTCTGTGTCGTGAGCAATGCCCTGCGGCTGAACCTGTTCGACCTGCACAGCACCAAACACGACCGCAAACCCAAGTCTGCCGCCCTGCCCGCTGCCCCCGTGCAGCCTGCAGCGGCTGAAAATACTGCCGAACCCGTTTCGGCTCCCGTTGTCAAGGAGGACAATGCCATGAAAAAGACCCTGCATGTTGAAGGTATGATGTGCTGCCACTGCGAGGCCCGCGTGAAAAAGGCGCTGGAAGCCCTGCCCGCCGTAGACGCGGCCGTGGTCAGCCATGAGGCCGGTACCGCCATCGTCACCCTGAATGCCGAAGTTTCCGACGCAGACCTGAAGAAGGCTGTTGAGGATCAGGACTACAAGGTGACCGGCATCGAATAACGGATGCGCAAAAAGCAGCGCCCTGTTTCCCATTGCGGGAGACAGGGCGCTGCTGCTTTTTCTGGATTCTTTGGGGATTGGGATCACACCCAGCTGAGGATGCTTTTGTGTTCAGACTCGTACCGCTTCAGCGCAATGGCCTGCTGGTAAGCATCCAGCACCTGCTGAGCGAAATGCTCTGCCGAGTAGCGGGCGGCGGTGGCCAGAGCGTTCTGGTGCAGCTGCCCACGCAGGGCGGGGTCCGAGATGATGGTGTTCAGTGCCGATGCAAACTCGGCTTCGTCCTTCCACTGCCAGCCGTTGAAGCCGTTTTCCACCACGCCATCCAGGCAGGGGTCCGCACGGCAGAGCACCGGCAGACCACAGGCCATGCCCTCGAAGTAGGTCAGACCCTGGGTCTCGCTTTGAGAGGCGCTGACGAAGATATCGCCCACGCGGTACCACCGGGGCACCTCATCGGGCTTGACCATGCCCACAAAGCGGACACGGTCGGTCAGCTTCAGCTCCTTTGTCAGTGCTTCCAGATCAGGCCGGGCGGGGCCGTCGCCCACAAACACCAGCCACGGGCGGCTCTGCTCCGGCTGCGCGGCCAGCAGGCGCACCAGCTGGGCGTGGTTCTTCTCGGCAGCCAGACGGCCCAGCGAGAGCAGGACGGTATCCCCTTCCGGGATCCCCAGCTCTGCCCGCATCCTGGCCTTTTCCTCGCCGTTGTCCTGCGCCGGGCCAAAGGCGGTCAGGTCAATGCCGGTGGGCACTGTGACCACCGGGCAGCTGACCTCGTAGCGGTTGAGCATGGCGCGCACCTTTTCGGTGGGGGCCAGCATGAGGGAGCAATAGCCCGAGAGGATGCGGGTGGCCTTTTCGGCGGTCATCCGGCCCAGACGCTCACTGAAGAAAAGGTACTGGGTATAATCCTCGTAGACAGTATGGTAGGTATGTACCACCGGGCAGTGGCACCGGCGGGCCACCCGCTGTGCCAGCATAAAGGTAGAAAACTCGCTTTGCGTATGGATGACCTCCGGGCCCCAGGCTTCCAGCTCGTCCAGCCAGTGGGAGATGGGCAGAGCGCCCGCCGCACTGATCCGCACACCCGGGTAGACCCGCTCCGCGCTGATGCTGCCCACATACAGGATGCCGTTTTCCTCATGGGAATGGCCATTCTGGGCAAGGGTCACCACCCGCACGTCATGGCCCAGCGCCAGCAGCTGGTGGTACAGCAGCTCCACCGAGCGCACCACACCGTTGACCATTGGGGACCATGTATCTGATGCAAGAAGAATTTTCATTGGAACACCTCAGATTACCGCATAGAATAGGGGTTATGTTCTCTGTTCTATCCTTAATACGTTTCAGAGCCGCAGAATCTTGCAGATCCGCCCTGATTTTTTCAAATTTTTTCCGGTTTCACCACCGAGACCGTCTCCACGCCGTAGGCTGCGAAAAGCTCCAGCGCCGCCGGGCCGATCACCTCGCCGCTGACGACAATGGGGATGGCGGGCGGACAGGAAACGGTGGGCAGAGCGCAGACCCTGCCCAGCGCAGACCCTGCCGGGATGGTCTCCTGCGGGGCAAACACGGCCTGCCGCACGGTCAGGCGGGGCTCCGCCTGCCGGGCCAGCGCACAAAATGCCTCCCGGTGCTCGGCAGGGGGTTCTACCGGGGGGATGCCCCGTGCACAGAGTTCTGCCAGAGCCGCTTCCAACCGGGCCATGTCCTCCGCCGGGTTTTCCGGGGTGAACATCAGCACAAGGTAGCGGGGGTCGGCATATTCGCACTCCATTCCGTTTTGCCGCAGATGGTCGGCCAGTGCCTGCCCGGTCAGGCCCAGCGCCGCTGCGTCCAACGTCAGCTTCATGGGTTCCCGGGCGGGGCCGTCCAGTGCCAGCGGCAGGGCCGTGCCCTGTGCGGCAGCCAGCGCGTTCAGGCGGGCACGCAGAGCAGCCAGCCGGTCACAGCATTCCTGCAGGCGTGCCGGGTAATCGGCGGAAAGCAGCCGGTTGCAGGCATCGAGAGACTGCAGGATCAGATAAGACGGGCTGGTGGAGCCGAACAGCGCCAGCGCGCTGCGCACAGTGCTTTCCTCCTGCACGGGGGCCTTGGGGCCCAGATGCAGGTAGGCTCCCCCGGTGAGCACCGGCAGGGTCTTGTGGCCGGAGTCACAGCAGGCCGCCGCGCCCAGGTCGATGGGATGGCGGCTCCCGCCGGGCAGAAAGCGCAGGTAGGCCCCGTGGGCGTTATCCACCAGCAGGGGCACGCCGTGAGCATCGCAGACGGCAGAGAGGGCCGAGATGTCCTGCATCCCTCCCAGGTAATCCGGGCTGGTCAGATAAACGCCGAAAGGTGCTCTCCCCTGTCCGGCCAGCTCCTCAAGGGCGGTGGAAAGGGCCTGCACCGTTACCGGGCAGCTGCACAGCGCGCCGGTATCCTCCTGTGCAGGCCAGAGCCACCGGATGTCGAAGTCCAGCAGAGCCGCTGCATAGAGCAGGGCTTTGTGGGCATTGCGGGCCGCCAGCAGCACCGGGCGCTTGCCGGTACGGGGCGCACCCTGCAAAGCAAGGCAGAGCATGGCCCGGATGCACTGGGAAGAACCCTCGGTGCTGTAATAGGTGTGGGTCGTGCCGAACAGCCGGGTGGCATTGGCCTCGCTCTGCGCGATGATGCCCTCGGCCTCGTAGAGCTCATCGGCTCCCCGGATCTCGGTGATATCCCACGGCTCACAGCCCAGCAGGCTCTGCCCCTTATGCCCCGGCATGTGGAGCCGGGCGGTGCCGGACTGGGCGTACTGCCGCACAAAATCGACGATGGGGGTGGTCATTTATTCGCAGGCCTCGCCGTCGGCGCAGGCATTGCAGGTGGAGCCCAGCTGGATGGGCACTTCGATGCCCTGCGCGGCCAGCTCCTGATTCTGAGCCACCTGGATCATAATGGCGCACTCCATCCGCTTGCGGAACAGCTCACAGCCGTACTCGTACACGCCGGTGATGCTGCCGGTTGCGTGGTAGGAGTTGGCTGCACAGCCGCCGGAGCAGTAGAGCTTTGCCCAGCAGTCCTGGCACTCCTTGCGGGCGTAGGCGTTGCAGTGCTTGAACTCGTCCCGGACTGCCGTGTTGGTGACACCCTTCCAGATATCGCCCATCAGGTACTTGGGATCGCCCACGAACTGATGGCAGGGATACAGATCGCCCCAGGGGGTCACAGCCATGTACTCGGTGCCGGAGCCGCAGCCCGAAATGCGCTTGTAGATGCAGGGGCCGCCGGTCAGGTCGATCATGTAGTGGTAGAAGGTGAAGCCGCGGCCCTCACGGTTCCGCTTGATCATCTCCTTGGCCAGGATCTCATACTGCTCCTTCAGGATGGGCAGATCTGCCTCGGTCAGAGCGCTGGGGTCACTGGGGTCGCAGACCACGGGCTCCATGCTCAGCTCGGTAAAGCCCAGATCTGCCATGTGGAAGATATCGTTGGTGAAGTCGGTGTTGTAGTGGGTAAAGGTGCCGCGCATGTAATAGCCCTTATCGCCGCGCTTCTTTACAAACTCCTGGAACTTGGGCACAATGGTATCGTAGCTGCCATGGCCGGCGTAGTCCTTGCGGAAGCGGTCGTGGACTTCCTTGCGGCCGTCCAGGCTCAGGACCACGTTGTGGCACTCCTTGTTGCAGAAGTCGATGACATCATCGTCGATGAGCATGCCGTTGGTGGTCATGGTGAAGCGGAAGTTCTTATTGTGGATCTTCTCCTGCTCACGGCAGTAGGCCACCAGCTTCTTGACCATATCAAAGTTCATCAGAGGCTCGCCGCCGAAGAAGTCCACCTCGAGGTTGCGGCGGCCGCCGGAATTCTCAATGAGGAAATCCATTGCCCGCTTGCCCACCTCAAAGCTCATCAGGGCACGCTCGCCCTGATAGCGGCCCTGCGAGGCAAAGCAGTAGGAGCAGTTCAGGTTGCAGGTGTGGGCCACATGCAGGCAGAGGGCCTTGACCACGGTGTTGCGGTTCTTGAAATCGAACGCGAGGTTCTCATAGGTATCGGGGCTCCACAGCTTGCCGGATTCCTTCAGGCTTGCCACGTCATCGATGCACTGGCGCAGGTCGGCCTCGGTCACGTCCTCACGGTCGCCGTACTTTGCCATCATGGCGGCAACGATCTCGTCGGCGGTGTGGTCGGGGTACATGGCAATGACATCATACGCCACCTCATCCACCACATGCACCGAGCCGCTGCAGGTATCCAGCACGATGTTATAGCCGTTCAATTGATACTGATGTACCATTTTATTCTCCATTCCATTGTAACATAAAAAAATGCCGCCCGGCAAAGGCGGCATCCGATTTGCAGAAATTACTTGTTGCTGTTCTCGCACTTCTGGTTAGCCACGCCGCAGGAAGTCTTGCAGGCAGACTGGCAGGAAGTCTGGCACTCACCGCAGCCACCAGTCACAACGCTCTTGGTCAGGTCACGAGTAGCGATCGTCTTAATACGTTCCATAATTAAAAACCTCTCTAGCTCCAAATAGTTGATACGCAGAACCACCTGCGCATTGTTATCTTGATATAGGATAGCACGGTTCAGGGATTCTGTCAAGATTTTTGTCGCATCTTCTGTGGGCAGTATTTTGTAGGCTGTACAAAGACGAAGCCTTACCCCACCGGCTGATACTTTTCCAATATTGTATGCAGCCCCAGCTCCCGGGCTTTTCCCAGCAAGTACCGGTAGCGGGCCAGAAGGGCCTGCCGCTCATAGATGTGCTGTTCGATGAGGTCGGTGTCCACCTCCAGGTCGAACATCATCTCGTTCCGGTGCAGGCAGAACAGGCACTCTTTCAGCTCCTCCTCCAGCTCCGGGTGGTAGCGCTCGTGTTCGGTGTCCCGCGGGATGCGGGGCGAAAGCAGGGTCTTTTCCTTTTGCGTGGTCTGGGTCATAGCAGTTTCTCCTCTTTGTGCGTCTTTGCTTCTTCTGATTTCCAGTATATGCAAAGAGCATGAGAAGGATGACGGAATCAAGCAGCCCGCAAGAACTCCTGCGAAAGTGCGTCTCTTTTCCGGTTTCTGCAAAAAATTTCAAAAAAGTGCTTGACAAAGCGGCGCTTTTTCCGTATAATAGCACACGTTGAGCGGTTCACCCCGCAAGACAGACCCAAGCTGATGGGGATTTGCATAGTGGTAGTGCGGTAGACTCTGACTCTACTTGTGGGAGTTCGATTCTCTCATCCCCAACCAAAAGAGAATGAGGCGAACACGGTGTCAATCAAAATGGTTGGTTCAGTGTTCGTCTTATTTTGTCCCCTGCCGAAAATCAGGAAGTAAGCAAAAAAGACCCAAACCTCGCATGAAATGAGGTTTGGGTCTTTTTTCGTTTCGTTTCTTGGTAGAATCTACCGAAATTCGGAATAATTTGCCGGAATATAGGGTTTTCCGCCAAAATGCAGACAAGCCGAGTACATATCGGCTAAAATTATCGGCAAAGGAGACCAAAGGCTATGATTAGGATTTTGCTGTCTACCCGCCTTGGCGAACGGCGGATGACACAGAGCGAACTCGCTCGTGTAACGGGGATTCGCAGCCAGACCATCAACGAGTTGTACCATGATTTTGCGGAGCGTGTGAATCTGGACGACCTCGACCTCATCTGTGAGGCATTAGACTGTAATCTCGATGACCTCATTGTGCGAGAACCCAACCCGGAGCGCAGGGTTAAAGAGGTGCGCCATATCCCCCAGACCGTGAGCAAGTCTCGCAAGAAATAACCCCATCTCCTGCCCGGATGCACGTTATGCGTCCGGGCTTTTTTCGTTATCGTCCGGCACGAATTCCAGCAGATCGGCAGGCTGGCAGTCCAGAACGGTGCACAGCTTGTCCAGAACGTCCAACGGAATATGCTTGACGGAGTTGTTGTTCATACCCGACAGAGTGGGCTGGCGAATCCCGGTCATGGCGACCAAATCCTTTTGCTTGATACCTTTTTCGGCAAGTACGGCTTTCAACTTGATGCGAATCATGTAAGCACCTCCCTTTTCTTCACTATATCACACTCACCCGAAAAATGCAACGCTTTTCGTAAAAATATTTACGAAAAATGTTGTTTTGCTATTGACATACAACGAAATTCGTTGTATAATATAGACATAGAGAGGAGGTTACGAGGTGCAAGGGAGCAACCCAAAGGGGGTGATGCTCCATGACAAGCAAGGAATTTGCAAAGCTCACCAGAGCCGAGCAGGTAGCCCGCTTTGAAGCATACAAAAAAGCGGCTCAGGATCGCACCCTGAACCGCTAACCGCTAAAAGCCCGTTATCCACAAGCCCCTTGCACCTCCATTTTATTTTTTTATTGAAGATTTGTCAAGAGTAAATCGGAGGTTTTCAGCATGAAGTTCATTGACATTAACCGCGAGTTCACCGCAGCAGCCAGCAGCTACATGGCACAGGGCTACTACATCAACGCCGGAACGATGGGCGGAAGCCAGGGCGAGGTCGCTCACATCGACCTCACCAACGGCACCGAGATCATCCGGGTGCTGCTCACCACGTTCAACAACTACCTCGGCACCGAGGGTGTGGAGCTGATTGTTGGCCGGGTCAAGGACGACATCAAGCCCAATCAGGAAGACCGCTGGAGCACCGTCTGGAATGAGCGTCTGGAGGTCATCAGCAGCAAGAAGTTCTACCGTCTGAACAACCGCGCACAGGATGGATTCTACGGCACAGAGGAGGAAGCAAACGCCGCCGAGGAGAAGCGGTTTGACCGCTACAAGAGCCGCCGCAGCAATGACAGTGCGGTGGATGTGACCACAAAGGCCGCTCCGATGGTCAAAAGGTACGTCCACGAGAAGTTCGGTGTCCGGCGCGTGAAGATGGACGATATCAAGGTCGTCAAGCACGGTGGCCGCTACACCGTCACCTACCACAAGCACGCTGCACAGCTGCACTAAGGGGAGGGCGCAAAGATGGTCACGATTCAGAGCCAGAACTTCGGCGTTGAGATTGAAATGACGGGCGTTTCCCGCGGAACAGCCGCCTCCGTCATCGCCAACTACTTCGGTGTCGGCGGTATCCACTTTGCAGGTGGCACCTACCAGACGTACGAGGCCAAGGATAGCAAAGGTCGCGTATGGAAGTGCATGAGAGACGGTTCCATCACTCCCCGGCGGCGCAGAGGTGGCGCAATCGTAGAGGCAGACGATACCTACCGCTGCGAGGTCGTAACCCCGATTCTCCAGTATGAGGACATCACCGACCTGCAAGAGGTCATCCGGGCACTGGTCAAGAAGGGTGCCATGGCGAACAGCTCCTGTGGTATCCACGTCCACGTTGACGGTGCGAACCACACGCCCGAAAGCCTCTGCCGGCTGCTGAACTTCGCCACCGGGCGGCAGGATCTGTTCTATGAAGCCTTGCAGATTGGCAGTCGTGCAGACCACTGGTGCCACAAAATCAACCCCACCCTGTTCCGTGAAATGAAGAAGAATGGCCGAGCAAGCCGGAACGATGCAGAGCGCATCTGGTACAGCGTGGCGAATGACGGATACGATGGCGGCGTGGATTCCTCCCACTACAACAGCACCCGGTATCACGGAATCAACCTCCATGCATTCTTCACAAAGGGCACCGTGGAGTTCCGGCTGTTCAACGGAACCACTCACGCCGGCCGCATCAAAGCCTACGTCCAGTTCTGCTTGGCAATGAGCGCATGGGCTATCAACTGTGACCACGACAATCTCCACTTCAAATCCGTTGCCGGGTACACCCAGCAGCAGAAACACGACCTCATGCTCCGGGTGCTGACCAAGCGTCTGGGAATGCGTGGACCTGAATTCAAAACCGCCCGGCTCCATCTGACCTCTGCATTCCTCGCAGAGAGCGAGAGCGAAGCCGCATAACCGAATAAATCAAGCTGTGCTATCTGGCTATACGGGCATTCGGAGGATATGACGATGAAACTTTACAAGTATTCCGGCACCATCGAGGAGTTTGCCGTTGAACGTGGCCGGATCTCCTACATCAAACTCTTTGATGTGACCGACCTTGACAAAGCACCCACCCGGCTGGAAGTCTTCGGTGCGCTGAGCAAGTACATCGAGGCCATCGAGGGAACGGATGCCGAAGAACGGTACATCAAGAGCGATTGGTATTTTGACAGCAATCTGTATCTGCACCGCATAGAGATCCCTGGCAGCGAGGTTTGGCGCCCGGCGAAAATCATCACCCAAAGCCCGGACAACATCGAGCAGTTGGAGATTTTCGGCCAGCAGAACCACATCAAGACCAGCAAGCCGGAATCCATGTCCCGCGAGGAATTTTGCCGCTTGGTCGCTTGGGAACGTCAGAACATGAAGTAAGAAAGGAGCGTAAAATGCGCATGGGAAGAAAGCCGGAAATCGGCGACACGATGTTCCATGTATGTGAACACCTCTACTACGTTCCAGAGCGCGCAGCCCCGTTGAGCGAATACTGCGTCTGCGAGGCCACAGTTGTGGGTTTTCTGAAAGGCGGGTACACCGAGGTGAAGCTGGTCGGGAAGAATCCGGGAGGCTTCAATACGCCCTATCACTACAAGATGGCTGAGGTCGGCAGCAAGGTGTTCTTTGACGCTCACTCCGCCGCAAAGTATGCTGAGAGCCTGACAGTGTATGCGGAGCAACATTGGAATTGGGCAGGCGAACAACTTCGCAGACCATACAAGGACTTATTGAGAGAGCAATTTCCAGACATTAAGGGAGGTGCATAATTATGTCGATGGGAGAACAAATCAAGGCGATGCGTCAGATTAGAGGTCTGACGCAGGGAGAACTTGCCGTAAAAGTTGAAATGGCAACTATTACAATCCAGCAATACGAGCGCGGGGTCAGAACGCCAAAAATTGAAGCACTCCAGAAAATAGCACAGGCGTTGGAAATGCCGATTGGTACATTCCTCCCATCAATGGGAATGACTGAAAATTTCGGTTTCAGAGTGAGAGAAACACGAAAGAAGCAACACCTGTCTATGGAGCAGCTTGGCCAAAAAATGGGAATATCCGGTTCTCTTGTCGGGAGGTATGAGCGAAACGAAGAACATCCGAAGCCAGATACCATCAGAAGATTTTCGGACGCATTGGGTGTAGATGCAAAATGGCTGGAAAAGGGAGAGTACGATGACAACAGCCTATCCGGCAATGAACAGCAGCTTCTTCGGTATTTCAGGGCAATGTCCCCGGCGGGGCAGCATGTCGCACTGGAACGAATGGACGAACTTTCACAACATCCAAAGTATAAACGGAGGGTTTGAACGATGACAGACGAAAAGATTATTGCCCGGATGCAGGCCGATCAGCAGCAGGGCTGGCCGCTGTGCCCCCGCTGCGGCGAGAGGATGCCGGACAAGCTGACCCACGGAGCACTGAGCCGCCACGCCAAGGGCGTATACATCTGCGAGGCCTGCGGCACCGATGAAGCCCTCCGGGACTGGGGCGGCAACGTCAAGCCCCTGTCTGACTGGGTGCTGGTTCGCGTATACAATGGAGATCTTCGGAGGTGAGCGAAATGGACAGTCTTGAAAAATTCCATGCCAGATTGAAGCAGCTGATTGCGGAGGACGGAACGAAATTGCGTCCTTTGGCTAAGAAGTTGGGCGTGTCCTCAATCGGCATTCTATCCGATTGGCAAAACGGAAACAAAACGCCACGAGCAGATTCCGTTCTCAAACTCGCAGATTATTTTGGAGTTACCACGGATTACTTGCTGGGCTTGACGGACATTCGTACAACCAGCACAAGCGTAAGGGCTGCTGCCGAATTAACCGGGCTTTCAGAAAACGCTGTCAATATACTCTCGCAGATGGAAAGGCCCGCTGTTGAAAAAATATCCAAGTTGATTGAATTTTACAACACCATCCGATAAACAAAAATCCCCCTCCACTTTGCCTACACATACCCCGCGAGGTTCGCAGGGCTTCGACAAAGCAGAGGGGGATTTTTGCGCGCTGCCGAGGCAGCCAAGTATAAAATCAAGAGCGGACCATGCCGGGCCACTCTCTACAAAAGCCGAAGCTTTTCAAGTGCCTCTATTTTACACGGCACTCATGCAGCAGTCAAGACTTTTTGCCCAGTGCTGCGGTCATTACATCAAAGGCGTGTTCGATGACTGCGTCCAGCACCTCGTCGGTGATGGCCCAACGGATAGCCGCCGGGCACTTGGCGCGGAGAGCAGCGAACACCCGCTTCTTCTTTTTGGTGCCCTGACCGCTGCCCATGATGGACAGCTCGGCCTTTTCGACCAGTTCCAGAGCCAGATCCTTGACGGTGGCCTTGTAGCCCAGCCGGATGCCTCCGACTGCCAGAGCAACGAAGCCCAGCAGCATCAGAGCGATGGCGATGGGCGCGGGGATGAAGTTCAGCATAGCTTCCATGATATTGCCTCCTATAAGTATCAGCGGCGCGGAGAGCCACCCCTGCGCCGTTTTGTTGTGTTGGTTATATCGGATGTTTCACAGGTACTTGGAAGCCCCGGAAATGGCCTTCCAGCTGGCAGGGCCGCAGATGCCGTCCACCGTCAGTCCATGAGCCTCCTGCGCTTTCAGCAGAGCGTTCTCTGTGCCCTCGCCGAAAATGCCGTCCGGGGTCAGCCCCAGCAGCCGCTGGAGCATCTTCGTGGCTGTACGGCTTGCATCCCCGGTGCAGCCCCGGCGGATGGTCGGCAAGATGAATTTCTGGTAGGTGGTGCTGGGGTAGTGCCGCGGGGCATCGCACAGCCACGTTGCCTTTGCATCGCGGGTATCGGTGTGTACGATGGCGCAGCCGTCATACCAGTAGATGCCCACCGCCTTGAAATACTGGGCGGCGATGATACCCAAGGCCACAGGATTGATGCTGCGGTCTACAAGCCGCCAATCCGCAGCCATACCATAGCGGTGCTTGCTGCCAGAGCTGCCGCTGACTGCCGCATTATGCGAGAGGCAGCGGTATCCGCTGGTCACCTTGATGGCCTTGCCCAGCTTATCCCGGATGGACTGAAGTTTTTCGACCAGCTCCGAATCGACCATCTGGCGAGTACACCCGCAGGGACACTTGAAGTCCTTGCGGGTGAAGTTCTTGCTCAGGGCAGATGTGTCGCTGGCCTGATAGACAATGACTCTCATGATTGCACCTCCTAAAAGCCAATCTGGGTGAACACAAAGCCAATGACGATGCCGAGAATCGCAGTCAGCACATACCCGACTGCCTTTCTCCACATCTCACCGTCACGGCTTTCCAACGTTTCCAACCTCTTGCCCTGTTTTTCCTGTTCCTTGACCATGCTTTCCATGCTCAAGGCCAGCTTTTCAACAGAGGTGGACAGTGCGCCCATTTTGCTCACGCTTTCTTCCAGCAGAGCAATCCGTCTGTCCTGACGAGAGTTTTCTTCTTCGAGCCGCCGCTTGAACTCCTCATGCTCGGCTCGCGTGATAGGCTGATCCATCTGAACCTCCTGTACAAAAAAGGCAGCCACACCCCGGCGGGTGAAGCTGCCTTTTGATTTTATTCTGCTGCATCCAGCATATCTTGTGAGTGGCGAACCAGAACGTAGTCCTCCAGAATCTGATTTCGCAGGGCATCGTTGTTGCAGTCCTGCATAAGGCCCAGATAGCTCTGAATCACGCTCAGGGCGTACTCAAGTGGAACCTCGCCGCGGCCATAGGCCTCTCGGACATATCGAAGATGCTTCTTCATGCCGAGAGAGGTCTGCCGCCGCAGTTCAATTTTTTCAGGGGAAATTTTGCGGCCAACGAACTCGACCGCATGGCCGAGAGGAATAACGGCAGTTTTGTTGTTGAGCTGCAATCCGAGATTTTCACGGAGATATCCGTCAATCTCTTCCACGGCCTCCCAAGCTGCCTTTTTCCCATCGACCAGCAGAAGCATATCATCCATAAACCGAGCATAGTACGGAACGTGCATTGTGCGCTTGATGTAGTGATCCAGAGGCGTGAGAACAACATTTCCAGTCATCTGGCTTATGATTGACCCGCACTGCATCCCAACACCGGATATGCGTTCAGCCGTTGTTACGTCGGTGCAGTCAACAGGAAGCCCCAACGGACGACCATCCGCCCGGACGGCCGTTTCGAGAAACCACACCATATCTGGGTCGTCCAGCGGGCGAGTAAGTTCTCGCAGCTGAACATCAACAGGAATCCGAAAGAAGAATTTGGCAATGTCAAGCTTGACGACCCGCCAATCTCCATTCATCCTTGCTACGTTTCGCATCCATTGCTGAATGTCAAAAGCCGCCTTTAGCGGCCCTCGTCCATCGATACTTCCGTAGCTGTACTCGTACATAGACTTCAAATAGATAGGCCACAGAACATTGTAGGCTCCGCAGTTTATCACTCGGTCATAGAACGGCAGGCTGCTGATGATGCGCTTCTTGGGGTAGTATTCATAAAATTGGTGAAGTTCGCCAACATGATATTCATGCCATTGAAGCTGATTCACCGAGTTTATCAAATTTTCCTCAAGGTGGTCGGTGTACCTAAGCACACATCCCTGATAACGCCTGTCTTTACTTGCCTTACGGTAACCGTCATACAAATTGTCGAACGTTGCAAACCGCTCGAAAACGTGTCGGTGCTTTTCCAAAAAATCCAACTCCTTGAGGTCGCCGAACAGTGTGCGCCGTACGCTTATAGCGTCGGAACGCAGACTGCGAGGCTAATATTTTTAGGCCGCGAAATGCAACCAAGGGAACCAGCCCCTTTATCACCTCTGCACTGAGAGCAAGCCCTTGAGCTTGCAGTATCTGGCTTGGAGGCAAAGCGGCGCGGAAACCGATATCATCGTCCACGTTGGACCGCGGGTTGTTGCCGTTGAACGAGCCGAGGCCGTTGGAGGGGTTGTTCCAGCTGCAACCAGAAAAGAAAGCGCGTGACGGCTGGTTCCCTATGTTTTAGAGTTGGCCTTGACGGTATTGAGCCAACTCCCCAACAACTTTCCGATTTCGACGAGCTGCTTGCTCCATACCTCATACTTGTGCATGGAAATAAACCGCAGTCGAAATGCCACACGCAGGTAGTGCTGCAATTTTGTGTTTGCAACGTCCAGTTCCTGCAACGTGGTCTTTTTGAAGTATTTTTTCTGCGCTTCCACAGCCTTTTCAAGCATCACATCCATAACGAGTTTCATGTCGGCTGCCATCGCAAACTTTTCGGATTTTGGGAACTGCTGGAGTACAGGATACGCATATTCCATCATATCCTCGATTTTTTGCAGGGTCGGACCAGTAAAAAGTTCGTCCTGTTTTCCTTCCATGCGGTAGACCTCCTTCCGAACGCGGGTCAGTATAACAGAAAACAGCTTGAAAATCTGCTTTTCGGTGGATTTTACCGAAAAACGGCAAAATCCACCGATGCAGAAAAAATCAATTTTATAAACGACCCCACTTCGCGGGGTCGAGGGGAACGTGACTGCGCTACCGCGCAGTCATCAGGTCACAGACGGCAGTTTGCAGTAAGCGGCGCGGAAACCGATATCATCGCCCACGTGGGACCGCGGGAGGCTGCCGTTGAACGAGCCGAGGCCGCGGGAGGGGTTGTTCCAGCCGCAACCAGAAAAGAAAGCGCGCTCCTCATCGCTATTGCGGAACCAACAGGTATGACCTGCGCACAGATCGGAGCTGGAATAAGGCATCATACCCAACGCCTGAAGCAGCAGTTTTGCATTTGCGCCAATGTCCGCACTGCAAGTGATGGAGCCAAACGTGCAGCTAGGCCAATCACCATCCGCATTTTTGTGGGTGATGGTCTTGGCCCACTGCAGTTTGCCGCTCACAATGTCGATCTTGACGGAGTTTGCCGTAGTGCCCTTTCCGTCCGGGGTGATAAAGCTACCATCCACGCAGCTGATAGCTTTCCACTCAGTCGAGGTCGGAGACTGGCTGTGTGCGCTGTCTGCGCCGTTATTGTTGACAAGGAACTGGATTTCGCCATACACAGAACGAACTGCGCCCATCCACTCCCATACGTTTCCAGTCAGACCAGAAATACCGCTGGGGCTGTTGTCATGATACCATGTCAGCGGGCCAGTACCAGTTGCGACACGACCAATCTTATCGCCACTCATATAGGTCGGGATAGCCTTATAGAACGATTCACTGTCGTGGCGACCATAGTTGTTGTTGCCCTTCGGAACGAAGCCGGCAGCCTCACACATGCGCTGAATCAAGCCCCACTCCATGCGGGTCATCAGGTGCCAGCCCTCGCCCTTAGCCTCGCAATACTGGCGTGCGTGGTCCATATCCAGCGATGCCGCAGGGTCAACGCCGCCAAGAGAGTATGCGCGGCCATTCTGCACGATGTTCTGGTACTTGGAGATGTAGATTGCGTCCACTTCCTGCCCGTTGACGATGAACGCCGGATGCACGGCGGCACTTTCGCCCATGCCCAGCTGCTTATAGGTCATCTTCGGGATCATCACCATGATGGACGGCATACCGGCGTTGTCGTAAATCAGCTCATTGCCGGGTGCAAGGCCAGTGACGGCCAGATTGGTCAGGTCAAAATTTGCAGCCATAGTAGTTACCTCCTATCAGTCGATGGCCCACAGGGTCAGGGTCACGTTGTCCATGGAGAACGGAATCGGTTCAGAGGGAGCGCTGTTGCCCATGTGGGTGCCGCCCTCGGCGTTCTCCTCGCCGTCTGCGGCCGCTGCCTCGATAGGCTCAGGCTGGGTGTACTGGCGGGCAGGGATATCGATTTCTGCCACGTAGCTGCGGCCGGCAGCTGCGCCGATGACCAGTTCGCCATATCTGTCGTAGCACACATCGATGTGAACGTCACGGTCATCCTCGCGCTTGGCGAGGTTGATGGTCAGGTCATCATCGAAGCAGATTTTGTTCTTGACAACCTCATAGGGAATCTTGGCGCCGGAATTCTTCTCGATAACGGTCATTTCAGAGTACCTCCGATTGCGATGTATTTGATAGTGGCAGACTTTGCGGAGCCATTGTAGGACAGCTTGAAACCGTTGACCAACTTCTCGCTGACTTCAATATCCCCGACAGGGCCATCGGATTTGACCAGTTCGGTCATAACCAGATAGCTGGTGCTGCCCATGTTCTTGCCCAACGACACGCTCTTCTTGCTGTTGTTGCAGGGATAGGTGCGGGCATTGGTCAGGTCAACGGTGCCGGACACGATCTGCCACGAGTTGTCGATAGTGGCCACGGTTTCGTTCAGCTGCCAGCCCTGCTGCCGAACGGCGTTGAACATCATGCCGAAAGCAGCATAAATGTCCCATACGCCGTTCTCAATGTTGTTGAAATGTGCCTGATCCTGCGGGGTGCCCTGCTGCATCACCTTGCCAGCAGGGGTAATGGTCCACGTTCCGTCCTTGTTGTCGATGATGACGTACAGGCCGGGCTTGTCCGTCACATGGTCAAGCCATACCGTTTTTGCGTACACGGTCATTCCTCCTTTTTCTTCTCGGTAAAGGTAAAGTCGAACCAGTACAGAATACCAGTCTGACCTGTCGAGATTTTGATGTTTACGTCCTCGTGCGCCCAGACCTGATTGTCCGAGTTGAGCAGCTCCACACGATTCACCGTAATCTCGCCCAGCCCGGTGATGGACACTCTGGCGCGGACAGTACCATCAGCCAGAATGTCGATGCCGGAAAGCGGAACGGTGTAGTAGGTCGAGCCGACACGGAAACGCGCACAGGCAATGCGCCGTTTGAGATAGCCCCGCAGGTCTGCGAAGCCAGCTGAATCAATCATGCTGCTACCTCCTTAAAAATTTATTCCCGGTGCGCTGCCGCACACCTTTGCGATGTAGGAAACGCCGAGGCCGGATTCCTCGGCAACAAGCCCTCCGCCTGATGTACCGCCGGATGTGGCGGTTGCCGGATGCAGACCAGCTGTCAGGTCGCCGGATGCCGGGGCCGCGTATGTGCTGCTGCCGTCTGCGGTCTGCACAACAACATGCCCAGCATCATCGAAGCCCTGCGTAGCCGTCTCCGGGTAGGTTCCAGCCAGTTTCTCCGGTGCATAGGCTCCACCATTGTCCACCGTCAAAACCTCGATTTCCGAGGCGGCAGTGCGCCCCTGTGTGGCTGTGGCTGGGAACGTGCCAGCATCAAGCTGCCCGGTGCGGGGATGAGCGTAGCTGCCGCCGAACTCATCCGTAACGATGACGATGTTCCCAGCGGAGATGCCGCCCTGTGTGGCCGTTTTGGGGAAAGTGCCGCAGCGGCGTACCGCATACACGATATAGCCGCTGCTGGTCACGATCTCGATGCCGAACGTGCTCTGGTAGTACACACCATCGTTGTGCGACCGCAGGCTCTTGTAGTAGCCGATGGCCCACAGCACACGTTCGGTGCTGACGTAGGACGCATCGGAGCCACTCATGTCCAGCATGACCCGGAAGTGGTACGGCTCGCCGCCATACTGCCACCATTCCTCCAGCCGGGAGCCGGGATAGATAGCCCGGATGCCCCGCAGCACAGCCCCGGCGGTTCCCCGGTGACGATGGATGTAGGGCGCGGACTTGATGGTGCGCCGCTTTGCAGCGAGGTCGTAGTCGTGGTCGTACCAGTCCACGGCAAAGTCCTTTGCCAGAATGTCCAGCAGTTCTTCCGGCAGCTGGTCGATGCGGGTATAGATTTGGCCGAGGTTGATTTCGTCCAACCGCTGCTCCAGCACGTTGGCAATGGAGTGCGCCAGAGCAACCATTTTCGGGTCTTTCTGGAGCGCAAGCGGGAAAGAATCCATCATCCGCTCGGCGGTCAGGCCGTTATTCATCCTCGTACCCTCCGCTCTTCACAGTGACCGTGCCCACCTTTGCTACCTGCGGCACCTTGTCGGAGGTCAGGTCAACGGACGGTTTGCCGTCTTCCAGTGGGGTGAATGCGGGCTGCTGCAAATCCACACGCTTGATGCCAACTTCCAGCAGCAGATACCGCAACTTGTCCGGGTTGATATCTCTGCCCATCTTGCCGGACTGCCAGCCGATGTACTGCTGCACAGCCTCGTTTACGCGGGTTTGTGCATCCGCAGCGGAGATGTCTCCATCGCGGGTCAGGTAATAGGTCAGGTCGATGTTGTAGTTCACCACATCAGGATCACCAGAAATGACGTGGTCCGTCAGAGGCCGTACCTCATCGGCAGAGCAAACCTCCACCATCGCTTTCTTGGTTTCGTCCGGGGCAATGCTGCCATCATCCATGACGGCGTACAGGCAGACAGTGCCGGGGCTTGGGCTGTTCGCCACCACATCGGCGATTTTGGTAGACACGCTCTTCGCGAAATACTTGTAGCTGCCAACAGGCCCTGCGCTGGACCACGCTGCCTGACTATCAAGCAGAAGCTGGTAGAACTCGTCATCGTCCGGGGCATCGCTGCCGTTTGCGCTGGCCGTGACGTTGGAGCAGCCAGAATAGTAGTCGTACACATCAACAATGGTGTTGATGTCGCCGACTGCAAAGTCGTTTCCGACAGTGCCGGAGGTCTGGCATACCACCGTAACGTCCGTATAGGTCGAACCGATAGGCACATATTCATCTGCCGTGGTTGCCCAATACAGTGAGGCATTTGCGTCCGTGACGCGAGTGCCGGAAGGAATGAGGATTGCACTCTGCCGCGCCTCGCTGATGTTGAAGCGCATGGTGCAGGTTGCCGCGGTGGGCTTTGGACGCTGCTGCAAGTAGAACAGCTCCGCCAGCGCATCCAGATTCTCGCCCTCTGCCCGGCTGGGCAGATTCTGGTTGTCAGCGTGGTTGTTGAGGGCGCGCTCGTAGAGGATCGCGTCCTCAATCCACGAGATGAATAGCCGTTCCGGGCTGCCGGGGCGCACGGATGTGCCAAAAACCTGCTCATACCCCGCACAGAGCAGCGCATCCAGTTCGTCAACGTCGGTGCTGATGAACTGGTGGTCTGCGGTACTACGCATTGATGCTCACCTCCACAACGGGAAGCATCGTTCCAGGGTTGTCCTTGGAGGATTTGAACGTAGTCCCCATATAGGTGGCTCTCGGTTCAAACCGTTCGATGGCTTCCTTGATGGCGGCGCAGAGCATAGGCTGCGCCACGTTTTCCGGGCGGTCAAGAATATCCGAGATGTCGATGCCAAACTCCCGGTAGCCCGGCACTGTTCCTTTCGGCGTGGATAGGATGACGGCGATGTTCTGCAGAACGCTGGTCACGGTATCCTGCTCGCCGAGGGAAATGGCGGTCAGGTCATTTGCCGACACCAGATAATTGCTCATAAAATCGCCTCACTCTCTCGGATATTCCAGCAAAGTGACGCTCGCGGTAATCCATGTCGGAACGCCGAAAGCGTCTGTGTACTTGGTCTTGAATTTCACGGATTTGATGACCCACCGATAGCTGCCGAAGACTTCGTTGCCGAGGACAAACGGCAGCGTCGTGTGATTATCGACATACCCCTTCAGGATCTCGCGCTGCTTGCTTGGAGCCACGCCAAGGTACGCTGAAAGTTCAATGTCGAACGTGATGGTGTCGGCATCCGTACCTGTAAACTCGGCCAGAGCCTTGCCTCCGGCGCGCTGGTGGGTGGTGTATCTGGCAGACACGCTCTGCACCATGTCCTTGATGGTTTTGACGTAGCCATCGAACACGGCAAAGGTAATGCCTCCAAGGCATCCAACAATCACGGATAGATTCCTCCTAACACGAAGCCGTCAGCGTTGAAGCACGGCAGGTACAGACAGATCACGATGTCATCAATGGCGGGCACCCACCACACCACATGGGATTTGTGCTGGTGGTTGGTCGAGTTGTCCGCTCCTGTGACCTTTTCCTCTTCGTCCCAAATCTGGCGGGTGCCGTTCTGGGTGTTAAGGATTTTCAGTGGATACGGAGACGGGTGCGTAAACTGGTGGTCATGCTGCCCAGCCTCCTCGGTGTACACAATGGCCTTGTAGTGCTGCATCACAGGCAGCCAGCCAGAAGTAATCCCGGTGTCCTCGAACTTCACGCGCACAAGGCGTTTTTTCTTGTTCACATCGGTGACTTTCCCGATGCGAACATCAACGTTCATGTTCATCAGTAACCTCCCAGCGTATGGCGGCCAATGACTTGCGTGGTGTACCCACCAGAGCCAGATACTGTGTGCTTAGACTGCTTCACGATGTACTTCCCGGACCACGGACCGAAGCCCTCCGCATTGAACGTCAGGCCAGCCACCTTGCCGGGGTCGCCCGGAAAGGTGAAGCTCATTTGGCGTTCAAATTTGTTGTAGAGCCGGAGTTTCTTTGCAGCCAGTTCTTTGGCTTCGGCCTTGCTGGTGACCGCTGCCATGACTTCCAGCTGTTGGTTGGTCTTGCTTTTAGCATCATAGTCCTTAACGTAGGCAATGCCCTCGATAGCCTTGCCATCAGGCCCAACGTAAGATACCCGGCAGGACGCATACTGTGTTCCAGCCCGACCGAGCGAATGACCATACTTGATATAGCTTTTGTCGTCCAGCACGGTGGTCCACACAGCGTCCTTGCCCTCGTACTCCTGCTGGTCAAAGATGACGATTTTGCCATCGGTGCATTTCAGCGACAGCCCTGCATCATGGCAAAGCTGCTGCAAGAAGTCGATGTCAGAGCAGCGGTACTGCTCGACACGTTTATACTCCGGGTCTTTCTTCGCAAGGAACTGGGACTTCATACCGTTCTTCTGCGCCATTTCGTTGGCAATGCCGGAGAGCTTGTACTTTTCCCAGCCCTTGCTCTGCTTTGTCTGCCGAATCTGGCTCGTGTACGGTAAGCCCACGGCCTTGATGGTGATGACGCTGGGCGGCCCGGTGGCCACCACGCCGTCAAACTCAAACACGCCGCAGTCGAGGGCTTCGTCCTTGCCATCGGAGTGCCAGTTGCAGGCGGTGATGGTAGCTCGGATTTTCAGACTTCCTTCTCCGCTGCCAGAGGATGAACCAGAAGAACTGCTGCCAGATTTGCCGGAGATCTCGCTGGCATCCACCCAGCCGTAGACACGGGATGTGCCATCGGTGTGGATGACATGGTATGGATGCAGCGCGCCCTCTTTGATGATGGTGATCTTGGCCGGGCCAGCCTTGGGATTTCCATTTGCCTTTTTGTCCGTGGATGCCTTATAGTGCGGACCGCCAAGGAACTGCACCACATCGCCGACCTTATAGCCGTCGGAAGATGCAGCCGATACATCGCCGTCTATCATCTGCTGGAGCCAGCTCTCCATCCAGATACCATCACGATCTTGCAGTTTGATTTGCAAGTCATCGGAGGCATCCTCCTCGTTGTCGATGAACGACAGCGAGAGCAGGTATGGCATGATGCTGCTGGTGATATCGGCTCCGTTGAACTCAACCCTACACTCGGCGTGTCTTGCGGTGTTCTCATCGCTCATGTGACCACCTTCTTCCACGGCGGCAGGGTCGAACTGGTCTTGGTTTCGATTTCCGGGAGCGTCAAAACGATTCCGGCAGGAAACTCAAAATAGTTCAGGTACTGCGAGTTGGCAGCCATCAGGCGGGGCGCAAGGGCGCAGCTGCCGAGCTGCGTGTATGCCACGCTGTCCCAGCGGTCACCCTGCACGGTGGTGTAGGTTTTACTCATGCGTAACCCCTCCTGAAATTATCAGTGTCGTTGTCGTTCACGATTTCCAGCACAGCTTCCCGAAGGTCGTCATTCTGGGCGTTCAGGACGCTTCGCAGTTCATCCGTATCTCGCATACCGTAGATGTGGTAAACAGGCGCAACGGTGATAGGAGCCGCGCTGCTGGCGTTGGAGCCGTCAGATGCAGAGCCGCCGGGCAGCTGCACTTCCGCAACGGAGCGGGTTTCGCCGCCGTTGAAGTAGACCGAATTGCCGCCAGTGACAGTTTCTACGTATCGGTTGTACTCCTCACGCAGAGTCTGTGCTTCCTGCTCCTCACGGATGGCATCCCGGACAGCGGACAGGTCAATTGCATTTGTGCTGGTGATCTGTTCCAGCTGCCGCGCCTCGTTGAACGCTGCGCGGGTCTCCGGCGCGGTCAGCACGGTTTCGCCGCCGTTGAAGTAGACCAGCTCCGGGCCGTTCTCGCCAACGATGGCAAAGCCCGGCGCAGCGGATTCCGTGCCGACTGCATAGCCGGGGATGTTTCCGTTCTTCTGGTCGATGTTGTAACGCTTATTCGCCCCGGCCAGCGCATCAGAGGCAGCGTTCGCCACCTTTTCGTATGCCTCCTTGACACGAGGCATCATGCCCTCTGCGCCATCGATAAAGCCCTGAACGGTGGACTGTGCGCTCTTCATGGCCTCGTCGTTCAAGTCCATGTCGGCCACACTGTCGGCTACGTTCTGCGCGATCTCGTCCATGGCATTGCTCATGCCGGTTTCAAGGTCGGCCATGCTCTCGCTGGTGGTTTTCTGCGCCTCCTGCAAGGAGCGGTAATTCTCGACCATCTTTGCGAGGTCGGAATCTGATGCAGCAGCCATGCCGGCGATAGCGTTCACGGAATCCTTGCTGCCATCGGCGAAGCTGGCGATAACATCGCTCAAGCCGTCAATATCGGCAGCGCGCTCGGTCAGGCTTTCGAGATTCTGGTTGTAGTTGTCCCAGTAGGTGATCTGGCTTTCCAGCGCGGAGTTGATGCTGGATGCAGAGGTGGCAACAACCTTTTCGGCGGTATCCCACAGGTCGTACTGCTTGCTGATGCTGTCATAGGCCGCATTGTAAGCGTCCGTGTATGCCGAAACCAGTTCTTGAATCTCTGCCTCGGCATCGTTGACAACATCGGTGACAGCCTGTTCCTGTGCAGCCACATCGTTTGCGCTGTTGGCGGCATCCTGCTGCGCCGCGTTCAGGGAATCGACTGCATCCTTGGCTTCCTGATACTCGGCCTCAGCTGCATCGATGGCCTCCTGATCCTGCTCTACGGCCTCGGTGTAGTTTTCGACTTCTCGCCGGGCGGTAACGAGGTCATCCGAATATCCCATGTACTCGGTGCGCAGCTGCTGCACATCCTCGCTCATAGTGCGCCACGGAAGATCCTGAACAGTGCCATAGGTCAGCTTAAACTGCTCGTCCGTCATGCCGAGGGAGGTCAGCAGCTTATCATAAGCAGCGGACATCCCGGCATTGGACTTTTCGACCTTGGCTTGTGCGGTGGCCAGTTTGGTTTCGTTTTCCGCGCTTTCGACCAGCACATTGTTGTACTGCTCATATAGGCCGTTCAGGTATTCCTGACGGGCTTGCGCCTTTGCATCGGCCACATAAGCGTCCGTGTGCTGGCGCAGGGCTTCGGTTCCACCCTTGATGGAATCCGTTTCGAGGTCAATGTCATCAGCCAGACTGGGCACCAGCGCAGACAGACGGGCAAGGGTGTCGTGATACTCAGCGTTCCCGGCAGTATTGCCGTTTGTGGCGGCTTCGATGGCCTCCAGCTTGCTGATGTACTGGTCGGCAACGCTGGCGGTTGCCTCCATGTTGGACAGCGTGGCATCGTAGTTGTTGCCAGCTTCCTCCATGCTGTCGCCCATCTCTCTCGCCGCGCTGGTCAATTCCTTAACAGACGGAACGGCATCGTCAGACGATGTGGCAAGCGCAGTAACGAGAGTGACCGTTCCAGCAATCGCCACGGATGCAAGCGTCAGCGGCCCAGCAAGGCCAGCCAGCGAGCCAGTGAACAACGTTGCTGCCGCATGAGCCAGCTTGATGCCAGCAGCCACAGCGGTCAGCGTTCCAACCAAGCCGCCAAGCGTGACCGTTCCGGCGGCAATGCCCTTGACCACGCCGGGGTTTTCCTCGACAAAGCCCTGCATCCAGCCCAGAACCTGCGCGCCAACATCGTACAGATCGGACATGGCAGGGGTCAAATCCTCGCCGATGGCGATTTTCAGGCCGTCAGCTGCGGACTGCATCAGAACCAGCCTGCCGTTCATGTTGTCGAGCATGGTGCCCGCCATCTTGTCGGCAGATCCGGCGCAGTTGTTCAGGGCTTCGGTGTAGTCGGAGAACGACTGCCCGCCCTCGGCGGCGGCCTCGCTGCACCCGGCCATGATGGTTTGCAGCTTGGAATACTGGTTCGTGCCAGCGATGGTCTTGGCAAGGTTGGCCTGCTCTTGGTCGGTCAGGTCACCCCAGACCCCGGCAATCCCGGTAAGGATGCTGGACAGGGACTGCATATTGCCCTGTGCATCGTAGATGCTCACGCCATAGTTCGCCAGTTCGTCACCGCACTTTTTCGTGTTGGTGGCAAGGCGGGTAAAGATGGCGTTCAGGGCTGTGCCAGCCTCGCCACCCTTAACGCCGGCATTGGCCATGGTAGCCAGAACTGCGGTGGTTTCCTCGACAGAGAAGCCGAGGGAGGTTGCGGTGGATGCACACGCCTTGTATGCCTCGCCCAGCTGGATCACATCCGTGTTGGAGTGAGCCATGGCGTAGGCCATCACATCGACAAAATGCGTGGTGTCGGAGGCTTTCAGACCAAAGGCGGTCAGATAGTCGGTGACAATATCGGACGCTTGCGCCAGATCCATGTTGGCGGCAGCAGCCAGATTCAGCACCGGGCTGATACCCTCCAGCATAGACTGGGTGTTCCAGCCCGCCAGAGCCATGTAAGATAGAGCGTCAGCCGATTCGCCAGCCGTGAACTTGGTGGTTGCGCCCATCTCCTTGGCCTTGTCGGACAGGGCTTCCAGTTCATCGCCGGATGCGCCGGACAGGGCTTCGACGTTGCTCATGGATGCCTCAAAATCACCGGCGGTGTTGATGCAGTCCATGTATGCGTCTTTGATTTCATCAAGGGCTTTTGCGATGCCAGCCGTAGCGAGCACAGATTCAACGGCATCGATGGCTTCAACTGACTTCTTTCCGAAGTCAGTTGCGCCCTCTCCGGCTTCGTCCATGGTCTTTTTAAGGTCGATCTGCTGGTCTTTCAGCTTATCGACCTCGGTTTCCAGCCGGGTGGTTTCTGCTGTCAGCTGCGTGGTGTCCACGCCAGCTTCCCGCAGGGTGGTCCCGGTGGCGGCCAGCCGCTGCTCATAGGTGTGCAGGGAGGTCGTGGTCTTGTCGATCTGCGCCTGCTTGGAAATCAGCTTGTTTTCCAGCGCAGAGGAATAACCCTCGGTCTCCTGAATCTCTTTCTGGATGTTATCGTACTGCTGCTGCAACACGGCCAGCCGCTGCTTGGTGGAGTCAACGGCCTGCTGCTGCTTCTGGTACGCGGTTATGTCGGACTGTACCTTGTTCAGCTGCTGGATTCTGTTCTGTGTTTCCACGAGAGCCGACTGTGCAGCCTTGAAGGTGCTGGAAAAGTTGCTGTTCTGTTTGGCGGACAGGTTGAACAGCAACTCCCATTCTTTTCGAGCCACTACTTCGCCTTTCTCGCCTTTTCGCGCTCGGCAACAATGGCATTGTTGGTATCAATCCATTGCCGCAGTTGATACAGAGGCATGGCAAGCCAGTACGGTGCAGGGGTGTTGTTGCCCTGCGCCATCAGAAGGGCTTGCCGCCGCAGCCACTCTCCACCATCATCAGTTACACATCCGACAGCATCAAAAAATTTCTTGCTTTGGTGCGGATGGTGTTGTAGTCCCGAATGCTCATTGCGCCGATAACGTCAACGCCGATGGGCTGCGTACACGCACGGCAGGCCATACGAATCAGATAGCCCGCACTCATGCTCGGCACGATAACCGGCTGGCGCAGAGCGGACATTTCAGCCTCGATTGCAAGCGAATCGTTGCCGGTCAGCTTGCCGAAGTCAAACGTCAGGGTGTCGTACTTCTTGCCCTCATACTCAAACGGCTGAATGAGCTTGTGGACGTACACATAAGGGTCAGCTGCAGCTTTATTCGCAGCGGCGATGGCTGCATCGTACTCCTTATCGCTGATGGTGGTGTTCATAGCGGCTGCTCCTTTCGCAGTTAAAAAATAGGCCGGAGCCGCAAAATGCAGCCCCGGCATAACGATTGGCTCTGATTACTTGCCCAGTGCCTTGCGGACAGCTGCCAGATAATCCGTGCCGTTGATGTAGCAAATGAAGTTCAGCGGATCCAGTTCACGCACCTTCTTGCCATCGAGATAAGTTGCCCAGTAGCGGACAGCGTACTCGCCGGAGCCGTTGGCGGGAGTCGCCGGAGCGATAGTGCCGCCCTTGGTGGACTTCGGAATAACGACAAGAACGTGCTTTTCAGAACGAGCATCAATAGTGCCATTGATGGGATCCTCATACTGAACAGGAACACGCAGATCAATCTGGTGGCGGCGAATCTCGGACAGCTTGATGGACTGTGCCGTAGTGGTGCGAAATTCCAGACCAAGGGTCATTGCTTCGAGATGACCCAAAATAACGGCATCAATGTTGCCGCCGATGCCGGCGCCGGAGATAGACTGCGTCAGAAAAGTCACATCAGGCAGTGTAGCTTTTGCCATTCCCGCATACTCAATGCTGTCTTCGTAGACAGCAAAATTGATAATGCTCTGATCGATTGCCATAGTAGTACCTCCTCTTTAGGACTGGAGTGCGCTGGTCACATAGTCAGCGTCATACTCCAGCACGAAGTCAATTTCCTGCGCCGGAGAGGGCGGGGTCATGTAGACGTGCAGCTTGATTTTACCCGCCATCAGGCTGGTCAGAGGGTTCTCGCTTTCCAGCATCTCCACGCGGGCACCCAGCAGGTAGCCTGCGCCAACCAGACCATTCAGCCAAACGTTTGCGCTGTCCAAAATGGTGTCAATCAGGCGGCGGTTCATCGGCTTGTCCAGCTTAGACCAGAAAGTCTTGATGAGCGTGTTGGAAACGTAGTCGAACATCCGGCTGAGGGGGATGAAGTAGTCCTTCACATCGGTGGACTTAGGGTAGCATGCAGTGTGGTTGCCCCACGCAGTCCATCCGCCCATGAAGTTCAGGAACGTGCAGATGCCAGCGGCATCGACCACGTTTGCCTGATTGTAGGTCAGGTTGATAGCTGCGCCGTCATCGTCGCACAGGCCGTCGATGTGGACGGTCTTGTTGGAAGGGCTCTCGTAAGGGATACCGCCATTTTTGGTGTCGGTCTCCGCGAGACAGCCCGCCATGACGGTGGAGCCATGGAACTTCAGATTACCCAGAGTGCCGTTAGGCCAGCACAGGATGGTCTTTTCGGTGAAGGTGCCGCTGTTTTTTGCCTGAACCGCAGCAGTGTAGGTTTTTGCGGAAATATCCACCAGAGCCTTGCCAGTGAACATGCCGTTGATAGAGCCAGCTTTCGCATCGATTGCAGCGGAAACGGTAGCATCCTTGGAGAAGCCGGGTGCCATAATCAGGTCGGGTACGATGCCGAACATCGTCAGACAAGCCTCGACCTGCTCAACGGCAGCTGCCACGGCTGCTGCTTCCGCGTCTTCTGCGAGGGGCAGGAAAATGACAGGCTGGCAAGCGCACAGTTTAAAGTGATAGTGCATCACTTCGCAAACGGTGTACTTTGCCCAGTCATCATCGTAACCCAACTGTTCCTCCGCCTCGGTGTAGCCGGTGCAGAGCACCGGGGTGCCAACAGTTGCAGCGGTGCCAGTTGCCTTGGACAGCGGTGCGGTACCGATGACAAAGGGAATGCCGCAGGTTGCGGCGTTCGGGGTCGCCACGGCGGTGTCGGCGCGGCTGACGTTAATACCATGATCTGCCATAGTATGTAATCCTCCTTACTTGGATTTGGCGAGCATCCGGGCATACGCAAGGATGGCCTCGCCGCGTGCTTTTGCCTTTTCAGGCGTGGTGTGCAGCTCGTCCATGTCGATGATGAAGTCGGCCACGCCGGGATATTTCTCGGTGGCGATTTTCACATCGTCACGATTCACTGCCTCCGCAGCAGCGCAGGGGTAAATCGTGTTTTTCTGGATATAGCCCAGAATGGACGGACCAACGTAAATGGAAACGCCGGGCTTGCTCTGCGCAGGCTCGGCGTTCACGGTGGTTTCGGCGGGCTGTTCCGCCGCGGTCTTTTTTACCGCCATAATTTAATGTCCTCCGTTTGCTGCACGGTCGGCAGCTTCCAGTAGGTAATCATCTCTCCGGCGTAATACGGTTTGGTTTCCTCGTCGTAAGGAACGCTTTCCAGCTTATGACCGGGAGACAGGTCAAGCGCAAACTGATACCGACGCTTTCCATCGGTGCCAGTGCCGCCTACCTTGCGGACTTTGAGCAATTCCACGCGGAACCGCTCCATCATGTTCAGGAGAGCGAGGTCGCCCTCCTGTTCATCCGGGTTGTAGCAGCAAAAGATAGAGCGCACAGAAACCACCGTGCGCTCTTCGCTGCCGGGCTGCTGCTCCGTTTCCAGCGGAATGACCCGATGGATGATGTACGGAGCTTTCTTCTTGGCTGAACGGCTGTCGGGCAGCCGCATCAGGTAGACTTCCGGGGCACGGTAGGCCTGTTCGGTATCGCCCTGCTGCATAGCCACCGGGAGAATCATATCGGCCATGATTTTCTCCGTGAATGCTTTCAGCTGCTCAAGCAAAACAACACTGGTCATATCAGACACCCCATCCGTTCAAAATTCGCGTGATTTCATGCTCAATGCGCTCCTCGTAAGTGGATGCCATTTTCTCCTCGATGGAGTCCATGACATTCTCGTTGGAGTACATCATCTGCGGGGTGGCAGGGCCAAACAGTTCCTTGACCGGGAACCGTTTTTCTCCTTGCCGCTCATAGATGCCATAGTGAGAGCCCATCTTCGCCTCGAAAGCGTGGTCCAGTGCCTGTCTTGCGCCGGACTTCTTCACGCGAGTTACCACGCGGCCGCTGCGGTCCACCTTGGTATCGAAAACTCTAAGGGGGATGACGCTGCCACGGTAGCCGAAGTTGATAGAAACCTCGCCATTGCTGCCCCGCTGGATGTTGTTGATATTCTTTGTGCGGTTGGAAAATTCGCTGCTGCTGATGGCATACTCCTGCGTGACTGCCCGTTTCGCCACCGTTTTTCCGGCGGCAGCGGCGCGAGCCAGCGCAGATCCTACAGCACGATTGGTGCCTCCGGGAATTCCGGCGAGGAGGGCAGACACCCGGTCAAATCCTTCCTCTGCAATGTCAACGGTGATGCCAGCAGCTACGCTGTGCATCATGGTGTCCGTTGTCACATCACTCATTCGTCAATCGCCTCCAGTTCCACCCGCAGCATCCCCATCTCGCAGACAGAGGATGCCACATAGTAGTTTCGGACGAATCCATCCTCGTCAATGCCCAGCTTGCAATCCTTCTCAGGCTGCTTTCCACCGAGGGCTGCAATATTGCAGTGCAGCACCCGGCTGACCCGGTACAGACCCTGCGCATGGTCGCTGATGGCCTGGCGTACACGTTCCTTTTCAGAGAGGCCTGTCAGAACCAGAGGAACGTCAGGGTATTCCTCTCCATCATAGTAGACCGTGTGCGTTTCGGCGAACTCGTCCAGATTCAGAAAGACGCTGTTCAGGTCTTCCTGCACAGCGTCCTTAAAGGCACTCATGCCGTGGGCATCGCAGCTGCCAGTTCAGGACCATCGGCGCACTCGTCACCGGGCACAACGTCCTCGGCGCAGATAGCCTGAATGAGTGCGTCCTTGGTCTTGAGCTGCTTGGTGTCGATGCCCATATCTGCTGCCAGCTTTTTCAGGTTGACAACAGTCATGTCGTGCAGGTGGTCGGGGTCGAGGTGTGCCGCCTCAGAGCCGTTCTGCGAGGCTTCGGCTGCGGGGGTGTCGTTACCTTCCGCAGTTGCCGGAATGTCCGCAGGGGCGGTTTCCGGGGAAGTGGGCGCAGAAAACACGCATTTCGCCACACCCAGCCCGATAAGGCGGGCTGCTTCGGCATCGCTGACCTCGCACCGCTCGCCATGCGCAACAGTGTGAACGCCAGTCTTGGTGGGGCAGCCGTAGCCACCGCAAAGAATTTCAACAATCATCGGTGTACTCCTTTCAGGTCGGACTTAGCCGACCATGTTCTTGGCGCGAATCCACGGAATGTAGTTCTTGGGTGCAGCCAGAGGACGAGACTTCAGGGCGGTCTTGCGAGTGTCGTTTTCCTGATCGATGCTGAACTTCGGAACACGGCGGCCAGAAATGGTGGACTGGATGGTGTCGCCGTAGTTGATCTGAGTGATAGCACCATACATCAGATGGCCGCAGCCGGGAGCCGTAATCACGGCATCGGTCTTGGGGAAGTAACTCTGCTCCTTGTCGGTGGAATCCACATAGGTTTCATCAACAGAAATCAGATTCAACTTGTAGCCGCGGAAGTTGAGGGTGCCACCGTAGACAACACCGTCGTATGCGCTCAGCTGCTGCTCAATCTGGCCGATGATGATGCCGGAATTCTTATCCAGCAGACGCTGAACCTTTTCGAGATTCATCACTGCGTCATAAACATCAGCACCCAGCAGCAGGTCGGCAGCGCGCAGACCACGCTTGGACAGCAGCCGGCACATAGCCGGAACGTCGCCAAAGAAATTGCCACCTTCCTCGTTCCACTTGTGGGCGGCAGTGTAGATGTGGTCGTTCTCGTGGCCGGGATTGTAGAAATTCACGACCTTTGCCTCGCCCTTGGTCACGTTGTCGAGCATCTCCTGCATGACGCATCCGTTGTCCAGCATGGTCTGTGCGCACATCCACTCCTCGGTGCGGACGATACGGCCATCCATGTCAGCCAGATCGTTCTTGACCAGTTTTGCGGCACGCTGGGCAGGGGTGCTGTTGGCATAGATGGCCTCGCCGAAGCCACGCTTCGTCAGGTCATCAGAGGTCAGAGGACGGCTCACACCGATGGACGCAGGCTCAAACTCGTGGATCTCGTAGCCCATGCGCTCCATCGGGATTGCGCCGACACGAGGCGACACAAAGGCTGCCATCTTGCGGTCGCCGTCCATGTACTCGGTCAGCACCTTGTTGGAGCTGAAGATGTCGCCCTCCTCCGTGGGAAAGTAGCGGTCACGGAAAAAAGTCTGCTTGGGCACAATGCGCTTCTGCACGGCCATCAGGGTATAGGTGTCAAAGAAATTCAGTTCAGCAGGCATTGTTATATCCTCCTTACAGTGCGGGTGCAGCGGCCTTGAAGACGATGCCGCCGTTGCGCAGGGCATCCTTGTCGGCCTCGGTCATGGTGTAGCTGTCGGCCACGGTAACCTTGTTGGAGTTGAAGCAGCCCATCAGGTACACCGGGGCAATCACATCGTCAGTGGTACCAACGGCCACGTCATCACACAGGATGCAGTAAGCGGTAAGCACCTCATTACTGGCAGCAGCGGTGCCCAGCACGACCAGCTTGTTATCGCCAGCAGTGCCGCCGGACTTAGCCAGAACGGTGCCGCGCTTGATAGTATCGGCCTTGGACAGCTTGCGGATGGTGCCGCCGCTGACAACCAGCTTGGGGGTGATGTCGGCAATCAGGCCATCAAATTCCATGGTGCCGAGAGATTTGCTCAGTTCGCTCATAGTAGTGTTCCTCCTCACTTCTTGTCATCGTCGAGCAGTTCGCCGACGGCTGCGTCGGCAGCAGCCATGCGCTCGGCCTGCGTCTTGGGCACATTGCCCTTTGCATCGGGCAGAGATTCCGGGCTGCCAGATGCAGACGCGCCCGGAACAGCCTCCACGTTCTGTGCACCAGATGCTGCGTTGTCCGCTGCCAGATTCTTCAGGAACTCGTGACCCTGCGCAGCAGCAGCCTTGGCGGCGCGGAATGCCAGCTCGCGAGCATCGCAAGCGGTCTCGCCGTACTTAGCCTCCTGCACCAGAGCGGGATCAAACAGACTTGCCACCGAATCGATTTCGGCCAGACGGTTGCGCTCCGCGCTCACGGCTGCGTCAACTGCGGCCTGCGGGTTTTCCGCTGCGGGGGTTGCAGTGGTGGGATTTGCATTGTTTGCCATAGTGGATTGTCCTCCTTCGTTGGACTGGGCGGCGGGTGCCGCCGGTGTATTTGCAGCAGCGGCAGCAGGTGCAGCCGCTTTAGCCATAGGGATGTTGTCGGGCAGCTTTACGCCGGGCATCAGGCGCAGGGCGTGGCCCTTTGCGTAGATGGTCTGGCGGTCTGCGCTTGCGGAAATTGCCACGGGCTCGGCATCGTCCAGCAGCTCATTGGCAAAGCCTTTTTCGATGGCCTCCTTGCCCGTCATATAGGTGGTGTCGCCCATCATGTGCAGCAGCACGGTTTCAGACAGGCCAGTCTTCCGCTTGTAGATGGCGACTTGGCTCTTATCCCATGCATCATTGGCTTCCGCGGCCTTGCGAAGTTCGTCAGCATTGAGCGCGCCTCGAATGGGAGTCCAGCACTTGTGAATCATCACAAGGCTGGAAGGATTCACCTTTACCGCATCGCAGGCACACATGATAAGACTGCCGCCAGACATGGCCACGCCGTCCACAATGCAGGTCAGCTTCGTGCCCTTGGCGGCCAGTTCGCGCAGCCTGTTGTGAATCAGGATGGAAACGCCCGCATCGCCGCCCAGACTGTCCATGCGGATGATGATCTGCGGGCAGTTTTCGACCTGCTGCAAGTCCGACAGGAACTCGCTCTCGATGATGTACTGTCCCGGAATCGGCTCGTCAGTCCACCAGTCGATGGGCTGCGTTTCCACGATTTCGCCGTACATGGTAATGTCGGCGGTCTGGCCGTCAGTGCTGGCCATTGCGTAACAAGGCCGCTGGATGTTCACCTGCGGTGCGTTATTCGGTTTGGGCATTTTGCTTACCTCCCTGTGTCGTAATGCTGGCGGTGGTTTCGATTGCGCCCTCACTGCCAGCTGCTTTCAGCAGCTCATTTTCACGAGCCAGCTGTTCGGCGTTTTCGGTCCAGTCGCCGCCGCCCATCTCAAGGGTGACCTGTTCGTGGGTCTTAAAGGCGTGGTGCGTCTGGAGAATGGCTGCATTGACTTCTTTGGCGGGGTCAAGACTGCCCTGCACAGGGCCAATCCAGCGGGCACCGCACCATGCAGCACGGAGCAGCGGGTCATCAAAAAAGCCCGGAGCGATTACTCGCCCACGGGCTACGGCCTCTGCCAGCCAGATCTCATACGCGGGCTGGCAGAAGCTGTCCACCAGCCATGTGCGGCGCATCTTGAACGCCTCCCATGCTTCCAGCAGGGCAGCACGGCTTGCCGAATAGCTGGCGTTGAACTCTTTCAGCAGCAGTTCGTACGGCATCTCAATGGCGCCGCCCATCAGCTTACACATCGTCCGAACGAACGTATCAAAGCCCGCAGTCGGGAGATTCGGATTTCCAAATTTGACATCCTCGTCTTGGCCGAGGTGAAAAACCTGACCGGGCCCCATCTCATATTCGGAATCACTGTGGCTGACATTGCTGGCCTGTGGATTATCCACAGGGACACCGCCAATGTCACCGCTTCCAGTTTCGCTGAACGGAATGCCGCTCTTGGACGTGTTGGTGACAATCCACGCCGTGAAGTAGCTCTGGACCAGTGCTGCAATCAGCTCTGATTCGGTGTATCTGCGCAGCTGGAGCAGCGGTTCGATGATGGGCGCAATGAGCGGAACACCACGGTACTGGTCCGGGCGTTCCGATTCCATGATGTGCAGGATCTGGGGTAGCCCGGTAGTTGCGCCGACGGCCTCTACCCGCTGCCATGTGGTCGTATCGCTCTTCCATTCGTGCGGGTAGGTGTTTCGCACCCAGTAGGCCACGATTGCACCGCTGCTGTCTACTTCCACGCCGTCATAGATTTTGTTTCCGTTGCCGGGGTTCTTGCCCTCGGTGTAGCCCAGACCATCCAGCAGGCCGCCGTACTTGTCCGGGGTGGACACTCGGTCGGCCTCTACCAGATGCAGCCGCAGGCCATAGGGATGCAGCTTGTCCGGGTTGCGGATTTTCACCACGGCGAACACATCGCCGCTCATGAGCCAGCTTTTCAAGGCCAGCTGCTGCAAGCCGTAGAAGTTGTTCAGCCCCATGGCATCGCAGCTGCGGCGGTTCTCCGCCCACAGCCGGAACTCAGCCTCGGTCTTGGTCTGCCATTCTTTGGCCGCCTCCGGGGAAAGCCCCAACACATCCCGGTCAATGGTTGCTTTCAGGTTAAGGCCAGTGCCGACCACCTTTGTGCGGTTGGTGTTGATGACACTCGTGGCAATCGGCGCGCTCATGTAGAGCATCCGGCTGCGCTGCCGCAGGGTGTCGGCGTTGTCGTGTATATCGCTGCTCGGCGAGTTGCTGTTGGGGAAGAATGCCCGCAGCGCGCGCCGCTTGTAGGATGCGCCCGCTTCGCTGTATCCGCTGGCTTGCGGTGCAGCAGTGACGCGGTATCTGACGCTCAAAAGTAATCGCCTCCGTAAATTTCAAACTAAGCGAGCTGGCTGGGGAAAGGAGTAAAAAGCAGCCAGCCCGCGGCAAAAGCCCAGATGGGCTGTTACCCTAAAAAATTACCAATCGCGCGGAATAACGGCAAATGCCTTGCGGGCACTCTGGCCGTTCAGCAGCGCAGTCAGTTCATCGACTTTTTCCTCAGCATCCTTGATTTCATCGCTCAATTTGCCGAGGTCGAGGCGTGTAAGTTCCCGGTCATCAAGACGGTAGCTTTTCACGCCGCCGGAAAGCAGCTTGTTGTAGGCCAAATACAGTTTGTCAAGCCGCTGCGTGTGGAACTCCAGCCGCTTTTTGATGGTCACGGTATCCATACCTCACACCTCACCAGTCATCTAAAAGTTTCTCCCGCTTCCTGCCGGTTGGCTGGGAGCGGGAGATGGGTTGTTGAATATTTACCGCTGCCTGGGTGTCGACTGCCTTGCCACGCAGCTGTTTCAGCCTGCGGTCAATGGCATCGAGATCTTTCGGCAGCACTTTGAAAGCCGCCAGAGCGTAGTTTCTACAGTCCAGCGCCTCGTTGCGCTCATGGCCGGAGATTTTCTCCCACTGCCACGGATTGCGATGGCCATCCTTGTACACCAAATGCTCAGACAGCAGGCCATTAAAATAGCCAAGGCCGTAATCATCCCGGCGCGGGAAATGGCAGTACCGGGCACCCGGCTCCTGCACTTTCAAATCGTCCATAATAATTTGCTTGCCGGAGTCAACGCCCAACTGGTACTGCCAGCACATCCCGATGTAGCGGTTCTGCACCGTGATTTTTTGCTGCTTCGGAGGGCTGGTGAACGGCCTATCAGAGCCAGGAAAACCCTTGATGCAGAAAACCTTTTTGCCTATGCGGTCATGGCACCGCTGGCGTATTTCTTGGGTGAAATGACCGCCTTCGTCCACAAATTTGATGGACACAGGCAGTTCCACGCCATCAGCAAATTTCAGCTTGCGGTCAAACACCAGTTCGTCCAGCTGCTGCCAGACTTCATCGCTGTCAGGTCTGCCGCTGACGATGCCCTTTTCGATGCCCCATGTTTCCCCGAAGTGGCCGAAGCCCACGATCTCGTACTCCATGCGGTCATCCTGCGTGTCAACGCCAGCAGTCAGCACCAGAACACCCTCCGGCAGTTCTGCGGGATATTCCTCCCTGCGGCCCATCATGGTATCCTCGTCCTGCACATCGCCACGGTCTTCCCACAGCAGCCCAAGACGGGTGTTGTAGACGACCTGCATCTTCTTGGTATCGCCCAAGGCGTTCAGGTATTTCAGCACGGTGTCTTTCCATGCCGCCCATTGGCTGACGAAGCTGTTCAGCCAGAAGCTGCGGATGCCGTTCTCATAGGCTGCCGGGTTTTCGGCCTGCCAGTGAGCGGGTGCCCGCTTCATGGTCACCTCATCCGAAATGCAGCCGCACTCCGGGCAGAGATACCACACATCCTTGACCTTGTAGGTTTTCTCGCCGTGGGTCTCGATGGTGTCGTAATCGTACCGAATATCTTCCCAGCGCAGTTCGTGGAAGCCCTTGCAGTGCGGGCACTGGGATACCCAGCGTTCCATCGTGCCCTTTACGTAGGACTTGGCGATGGCACTGTGCCCCTTGATGGTTGGGGTGCTGACCTCCACCGCCTTCGAATTATAGAACGTGGTCTGTCTGGCCATTGCCAGTTCCCAAGGGTCGCCCTCAGTGCCGGCACTCGCAGCCCAGCGGTCACGTTCATCCCCCAGCACATAGCGGATGGGCTTCGATGCCAGAGCGTGCGCCTCGGTGGAGCCGCACATGGTCAGGATGCCGCCGGGGTAAGACTTCTGCAGAATGGTGTTGCCGCTGTCTCGGCTCTTGCTCTCTGCCACCTTTGCCCGCAGGGTAGGACAGTCTCGTATCATGGGAGCGATACGCAGCTTGCTGTACTCCTTGGCATCAGTCTGAACCGGATGGATAAAAAGGATAGATCCGGGGTCAACGTCAATCGTTCTGCCGATGACGTTGTTCTCGAACTCCGATTTGCCGACCTGCGAGGACGCAACGACAACGATGTGATGGACGCGAGGGTCAGAGTATGCGTCCATGATTTCCACCAGATAGGGCGTTCTGCTGTTGCGCCAGCGGCCTTGTTCAGCAGATGCTTCCGGGGACAGGACGCGGTTTTGTGCTGCCCACTCGCTGACCGTCACGTTGGGCGGCGGGCGAATAGCTGCTACCAGCTTCGACACCAGAGCATTCAGGCGGTCTACTGCGGCGTTGTCACTCATCCTCGTCACCGCCCAGTTTATCAGTCCACGACCGGCGTTCCCGAACGCGAGCCTCATACTTGGCCGGGTCATAGCGGAACAGAGCGATTTCCTCCGCAATCTGATTGACCTCGCCGCGCATATACTCTGCGACCTCAGCAGGGTCAGACAGAGCAGCGGCATTGATGGCCACCCGGCTGGGCAACGCCATCAGCGCACCCCGGATGGTGTAGATAAGTTCGGCGGTCATGGCTGCCACATCCTCGCTGCGGTGCATCTGCCCGGACAATTCCTTGGCTTCCGCCTGTGCGATTTTGGCCTTGCTGGTCTTGAGCGTGGCCTCAGCCTTGGCCTTGACCCGCTCAATCTTCTTGGCTTCCTCCGCTTCTTCCTTGGTCAGTCCGCCACGGGAGATGCTGCCGATGTAGGCTTGCACGGCATCAGACAAGACGAACTTGCCCCGGCTGACGGTGGTAAGCACACCATCCTGTGTCAGCTGCTGCACTCTGCGGCCTGTGATTCCCAGTATCAGAGCCAGTTCGGTGGTGGTCACGTTTCTGTCAGCAAGTCTTTCTTTTGTAGGCATCCAGAAACCACCTCCTTTTCTGGTAAAACTATCTGGAAAATTCCTTGAAATTCGTTATACAAAGCGTAACGAAATGGCTGATTTTTCCCTTACTAACTAGCACGATTTCGGGGTCGACGAGCCCGCTCATGGTAGGGTACCCCCGTCACAGTACCTTTTCAGCACCGAACGGCTGCTCCTGCCCGCTGTCGGGCGGGTGGAGCGCAGCTTCAACCATTGCAGGGTCATACACGAAGGTGAACTCCATGTCCTGCACAGGTACAGGCTTATTAACGTAGATGTCTACGACAGGCATTGTGATACGCTCCTCTCTCAGATGCTGCGGATGACCTTGGCCTTGGAGTATGTCGGATGGTCTTTGGTCATCATGTTCAGGAACTCGTCTTTGGTGAAGCCGGACAGACGGAAGATCTCTTCGGGCTTCATGCCCAGCTGCTTGCCGATCTCGTCCACGGTCTTGCCCTCGTCCATGAGCTTCTTCACGATGGCTTTCATGGGGTCGAGCAGGTGTGTGCCGCGGGCGCGGTTGTGGGTGATGGTGCCGTATACGTCGGCACTCTCGTCACCGTGATGGTCTACGACTACGACAGGCACCTTGCCGCCCAGCAGGGACAGCAGCGGTTCACGGCCTGATACTGTCCAGCGGTGGAAGCCGTCAATGATGGTTCCGTCCGGGCGTACCACGATGGGCAGCGTCCAGCCGTTGGTCAGGATGGACTGCACCAGCAGCTTCAGGTTCTCCTCACTGACCTTGTTGGGGTTGTAGTCGTTGGCGTGGATGGTGTTGCGGTCTACCCACTGGAGGGATGCCAGCGGTGCGAATACGTCAATGTTTTCCATGGTTCTGCTCCTCTTTGATGCGGGCGTTGTGGTCGTTGTAGATGGTGGTCCAGAGGATGCGCAGGATACGCATCTTGGGATCTCCGTACAGCAGCCCCTCATACATGGTCTTGTAGTGCTTCTGTTCAGCGATACCATAGGTCTTTATGAACAGGCCTCGCCAGTGGTCAAGGTGTGACTTGGTATCTTTGGCGATAGTGTACTTCTCCGGGTGGAGGAACAGCAGGTCTTTGCAGAGGGCTTTGTAGTCCTTTTTCTCGGATTCCTCTTCCAGTTCGCCGCGCTTTCTTGTGGTGCGCCGGAACATTTCAGAATCCCAGTAGAGCAAAACGAGGTAGGCATTGGGCTCTCGACGCTGGATGCGCTCCCACAGGTCGTTGTCCGTTTCAGCTATCCAGCGGAGGCCTTGTGTGCCGCAGTCACCGAAGAATGCGCACAGCCGGAGGGCGTTCTTTCGGACACCCGCCTCATAGAGCCTCATATAGATTTCAGGGAATTCAAGGTTTCGCTCTTTGATGTAGAGCCAGACATCGGAATCCGACCAGTCATAAATGGGATAGAACTTGCCGCCGCGGGTGATGCGCTCCATCTTGGTGTTGGCGATGCACTTTAAGCGGGTTAGGCTCTCTGCGGTGCGCAGGCCGACAAGCTGGATGCCGTCGGAGAACGCCTTGGAGCAGAATGTCTGATAGTTCATCTCCCCGGCATAGTGGAGATACGGGCTGTACATGATGGCAAAATCAGGCGGTTTCCGCATCCACACATCCTCTTTGCCCGGTTCCCACGTTATCCACGATTCGGAACTGGAAAGATGGTCGATTACAGACACCTGTTTGAACGGCAAGCAAAACCATAAGAATTTTGCGCCGACCGACAGGAAGTTGCGCCGCCAGCGGTGTGCTGCATCGACCATGGAGGGATAGAGCCCTTCCTCGTCAATGAACGTCACCGTCAGCTGCTTGGGGTCGAGTTCGCCGGAGAGAATCATCTCATACACGAGGTTGGCCATGCACAGGCTGTCCTTGCCAGAGGAAAACGACAGATAGATTTTGCAGCCGTTTGCGAACACATTGCGGATACGGATTTTCGCCGCCTGCAGCACGTTCATGCTGCTTTCCACTACTTTCACAGGCATATCAGTTCACCACACTTCGGGCAACGGATGCACCTGCGCTGCTCCACGCCGCTGTCCGCCTCTGGAGCAGCTGTTTGCGGTTCAGAAGGTGTAGACACCTCCAGCACTGTGGAGGGCTGCTGCGGGGCAGCGGAGACGGTAGGAGCAGGCTGCTGGGCGGGAGCCACCGGGTAGGTCGGTGTTTCGGCATACGGAACGTGTTCCTCTGCCTTATGGCGATTGATGGGCGCAATCTCGTTTTCCGGGAAATCGCCGTAGGAGCCAATCGCTTCATCGGCCTCATCCGTGGTACTGTTCAGCATTTCCAGCAGGTCAGCATCCCAGCCCGGAACGTCCACATCGCCGTCCAGTTCTTTGACCAGTTCTTCGATGGCATCCACATCGGTAAAGCCCAGTTCATAGACCTTGTTGTCGGCCATCATCAGCTTTTTCTTCTGCACATCGGTCAGCCCGACCATCACATAACAGTCGCAGGTTTCCCGACCCATGCGGAGCAGGGCTTCGTACAGACCGTTGCCGGCAATGATTTCGCCATCCTCGGCAACGACCAGCGGCTTCACCTGACCGAACATCTCAATGCTGCGGATGTACTCGGTGATTTGCTTGTCGGAGTGCCGGCGGATGTTGTGGGCAGGCTTATGCAGCTCTGCCAGCTTCTTTACCGTGATGTTCATCGTGCGGCCTCCTTCCTGTCAGAAACGAGGTCCAGAACGATGGAGAACAGGACGGCGGCTACGACAACGTAGATGCGGATCGTGCTCATCAGCTGCCAGATGCCCATAACGCCAAGCGGAATCAGGATCTGCCACGAGGCCACGGTGAGAACATCCAGTGCGAAGCCAAACTTCTTGCCGAAAACCAGATATTCGCAGTAGAGATAGGTAGACAGCGAGGAAATGGCGATGACCGTAATCAAAATAGCTTTCATTACGTTCAGCACCGGGCTGAAGCGCACCCACGTGAGCAGCGCAGCCAGCACCATGTAGATGCCAAACATCACGCCCGCCAGCACGAAGGCCTTTTTCATGTTGCCGCGCTTGGTGCCGTCCGCATTTTTATCGTTGTACTCAAACAGCGAATAGTAATACGGACAAGCAAATGGGCCGGGCAGCAGAAGTAAGCCGTTGTACACGCCAGCCTTAATGCCAGCGGCGTTTACACCGGGGTCGATGACGGCGAACGTGCCGCCAGTGTACACCAGAGCAGCAGCCACTACTACGGCCAGCAGGCCATAAACGACCACCCATGAAAAGCCATCGGACAGCACGTTGCGAATCATGCCGTCTTTGAGCAACATAATCAGGAACGCCACACAGGTGACGTACACGATAATCATGCCGCCCTTGGTTCCAACGGGTGTATCGCCAAAGATCTCGTAGATGCCGCTCATCTGAGTCCACGTCTGAAACAGCGTCAGCAGACCGATGAAGTAGAACATCACCTTGCTCTGCATGATGCGCCGAATGGACGGAACACGGTCAGCGAACAAACCGAACGTGATACATGCCAGGGAATTGAACACTGCCCAGATGATTGCCGGAACTGCTCCGTATCGCAATGCAATGGTGCGGAAGTTCATCAAGCTGCCTACTCCTGCCCACGATGCAACGATGGAGCAGGCGTAGAAAATAGTGGGACTTGCCTTGAATTTCGCCTTGATTTTCTGATACATGGAAAAATCTCCTTCTTTGCGGCTGGACACGGCGAAATGTCCAGCTTGCAGCGCCTCGGCTTTTCGGGGTGCTGCGGTAATGCCACACGCAAAGGAGAGCAGCGTGCGGCTCGGAATCCTCCTTTCAGGTATAAAAATAGCGGCACCCGCCATTTCTGGCAGGCACCGCTTGGCTTGATTCGGATTTTGCATCCTAATCATATCACCGGGAGCATCCGTTGTCATCTGAATCCATATCAAAGCGTTGCTGCTCGTTGCTGCTCGTTGGCTTTCGTTCTTCTTCGTTGCTGGTCGTTCTTGTTTATTGCACGGCATTACGCGCCGTATGAAACCGTCCTACACCGTCCATCACCGTGTGAAACAATCTGCATTGACTTTTGATATTTTCAGTTTGAATTTAACTTTTGGCAGCCAAAATGTAAAACTCATTTCTATATTTGGCCGTATTTTATGATAATTTGAGGTTAAATTTGAGTTTTTCGGGCAAAAATAAAAAGCCCCGCAAATGCAGGGCTTATCGGTCAATGTGATTCGAGGTAGTTGTAGGCCATCCGGCTGACCCCGGCTTCCGTGTAACACTTTCCGAGTGCTCCAGCAACTTCTGCCCACGAGTAGCAGCGGACAAACCGCAGCCGGAAGATCAGATAAAGCCGGGCATCCATGATGCTCTTGCAGTACGCCTCGACCTTGGGCTTTTCTTCCGCTGCCTGTTCCTCCAACCAGCGGACACGTTCATCCATGTCAGCCAGTTCCACAGCCAGATCCGCCACCTTGTCCCGAACACCGGGCGTATGTGGCATACCCGTTAGCTGTGGGGAGGCAGGATTGATTTTCTGCCGAAGATTCTCCAAGGCTTCACGGTCTTTTTCGAGGGTCATCTGAATGTCATAATACTTGGACAATTCCTGTAATGTCACAGCCTACCTCCGTCATAATTCAGCTGCCGTTTTGCAACGGTGCTTCTGTTATTTTATCACATTTTGCCGTTGGAAGATAGACAGGAAACCCAGAAATTATGTGATCCGCTCCAATTTTGCACAATCCCGGCACCTTGTAGGTCTGGCCGTTGGAATCTGTGCGTTGGATGGGTGGGTCGAGGGGTATGTAGTTCTCACAAGACAGGCAGCTCATTCTTCCACCCTCTCAATCTTCGGGAACGGCTCATGCCCCAGCGGGATAGGCTTGAATGAGCGATTTGTCGTCCCGGGGGATTCTCGCTTTTCCACCGGGGAATCCAACCACTGCTGGTGCTCGATGGCGTGTACAAGGTCGATGCACGTTCCCCATGAATCGTGCTGCCGTCCACGGCATCCATGCGGCGGATAGGCCATTTTGTAAGCAGCCTCAAACATTCTTTCGATGCTGTAGCCCCGCTCGTTAAGAATACCGCGCTGATAATCATCTTTATAAGCCTCGATTCGGTCCTCTACTCCATCTAAGGCCAGTTCTTCAGCGAAGGCATCAAACTGCCCCATGCGCAGCCTCATGTACTCGTCCACAGCCAGCCCGATGACGCGCAGCTGCTCTTCCGAAATCTCAATGCGGTACTTCATTTTCATCGTCCTTTTCCGTTTTTCTCATTCCTAAGAAATCACCCATCCCGTAGCTTCCATCCTTGCAGCTGTGAAAACCAAACTGTGTTGGCGCGTTTGGAGATTCAAACTGCGGGGTGATGCCAGAAGATTCGAGAACTGTATACATAGTGGCCGTGGCCGCCGTGTCCTTGTCGCCTGTTCCAGAGTTACAGAATTCTTTTCCGCAGAGGCGGCATTTATAGATTGCCATGTACATTTCCATCTGTTTGCTTACCTCCTTCGTATTCGCCGGACAGCACCAGAGCCATGGCCTCACAGATGATGGTTACCTTGACCCGTTCAAGGTTTTCCCATGACAGGTCTTTCGACCTGTCCTTGCGCTGCCCGGCAGTCTTCTGCATCAGCATCTGACGCAGTTCCATGCAGGCCTCTTTGAGAGCCGGGTAGTTGGCTTTCAGCCCGCCCATCTGCATAAAGCTCCACATGGTATCCAGCATCGGGTTTTCCCATGGTTCAGGCTTTACCATCGGCAACCTCAATTTCCTGCACATAGCACCAACTCTGGGGCGGTCGCTGCGCTTCCACAGGCCGCACACCAAACCGCGTGTTTAGCAAGCCCGTGAACGGCCGCAGCTCGCGCGGATTGTCATAAATTTTCAGGTCGGAAATGTGCCAGCCATACAAGTCTTTCAAATCTGCATAACTCATCCCGGACTTCCATCCGGCATAGTCTTTGACTTGCGGTACTGTGAGACAGCTTCCAGCAATTGCAGATTCGATATCTTCTTTGACGACACAGTATTCAGGGCCAATGCGTCGGATGTCATCGCAGATAAATTCGCCGACAACCATTCCGTCAACCCTGCGGTCGAATAGCTTATGAGACCTATCGTCGAAATATAAATGGTCAACGGCTTTCCAGCAGAAAAATTTCGTTCCTTTCGTGCAATATATGTAGCACTTAAAAGGTTCTTTCAACGAGACCGGTCTTGTCTTACGGATTTCCACCGTTTTACAACCCGAAAAGATACGGCTGCACCATTCGGGCCGGATGCTCAAAAGAACTGCTTTCACTTTTCGTCAACCTCCGCGCACGCCCTGCGGCAGGGTTCGCACTTTTTGTACGGCTCTTCGAGCCAGCAGTTGAACAGCAGGCACTTCGGCTTCCTGTATTCAGGCGGAGCCTTGTTTCCGTGAGTTTGGGTGCGTAGTGCATGGTATTTGCATACCTCTTTGCCCCAAAAATCTCCTCCGAACTCACATTTTCCATACCCCGGCGAAACCTCATGCTTAACTGTGATGATTTTCATTTCGCTACCTCCGGCGGCTCCAGCAGCGGAGCCCAGAACTTCACAGCACCATAGGGCGTATCTGCCGCCGGTCGGCCATCCTCGATGTACCACTTGCCGTTTTCAATCCAGCCCTTCATGGTGTTCCGGCTTTCGCAGCAGACCCACACAAGTTCGCTCATGATGCAGCAGTGCTTCTCTCCTGCGTTCTCCCAGCTTTCATCGTGGACAGGCGGCGGGGTTTTGGCATCGTGCCACGACACGCGGCGAACAAAGTCAACGACCATCTGGCTGGCCTCCCGGAGGGTCTTTGCTGCGGCCTCCTTGCCCTTGAAGCCATTGTAATACTCGACCTCGGCCAGAGCGTCCATATCGGTTTCCGGGTCGATAAAGCGCAGTGCTTCTTCCAGTGTCATTTTGAACACCCCCTTTTCAGACAGATCCATGGATAACCGTTTCTGCGCGGGCTATGCGTGTAAACCATCGTTGCGCTGCGGCAGAAGTGGTACTCTGCACATCCCGCACAAAAATCCTTGCGGTTCTCGTAAAGTGTTTTGGCCTCATAGTCCGGCGGGGCATCAGGGCTGACTCTCTTGGAGTACATAAACATACTGTCCCAGTAGAACCTGACCTCGTCGGCTTCTTCCTGCCGGCTGATCTGCCCGGAAACATCGATTGCGACAAGCGCGATGGACAGCAGCACCGCGATGCCGATGCCGGCAGGAATTACAATTGCCCAGTTCATTCCGTGTACCTCCGTGTGTCTTTGTTCCAGTGCAGCGTGATGGGGTTGCCGCACTTGCACGGCACTGTAAATTCCTGTTCCGCAATGTTGGTCTTGCCCTTGGCGTGGAACTCGCAACAGCTGCATTGGAACTCATACGGCGCAAGGCCACGTTCCAGTGAAATCGTAGCCCCGCAGCGGCAGCCGATGGACATTTGCGCAACGTGGAGGTATGTACCGAACTCCTTGCCGCAGCAGGGGCAGGTCAGGCGCAGAAGCCCCCGTGCGCCGGGCTCCGGCGGGCGATTACTCTTTCTCATGGTTGGCTCCTTTCTCGGTCTGAAACCGAATCACTTCCCGGAACAGCAGCTCGTTGTTGTGTTCCGATTCAGTCATAAAGTTGATGTACTCCCGGAACAGCTGGCGGTCATGCTGCTGCCGGCTGGTTTCGCCCAGCAGGGCACCGATAGCCACGCCCACGGCCAGCAGCGCAATGTTGATGAAGATCTGATCAGGCATTGTCATCACCCAGCACTTTCTCGATGAGGCCAAAGACCATTTCTCGGTCTTCGGTGGTCAGAAAGTCAGCCGCCATGATTTCAAACTTGAGGCGGTCAGCGTATTCTTTCAGGTCATCCATGGTTTACTCCTCTCCCAGCCGGGCAAGGATCTCGTCGCCCTTGTCCAGCAGTTCATCTCGCCGCTTTTTCTGCTCGGCCTCCAGCTTTTCCATTTCAGCCTGATACTTTTTCAGCGTTCCCGGCCGGAAATGCTTGCTCTGCCCCATACGGATTTTTGCGGCAATTTTCTTGTGCCGTTCAACGGTCTGGCGCAGTTCAGTGTCCGTGGTCAGAATCTGATAGCGATGGTGACAGCCGGGGCAGGTGAAATACTGCACCATGTAATCGCCGCTCCATGTACTGCGGATGCCGGCTGTCTGGATGCTGAACGGTGTGCCGCAGCGGTCACACTTTACAAGGTCGGTCATTCGCCATACTCCTTTCTGCACAGCTGGAACGCATTGCAGTGGTCATCGCAAGTTTTGCAGCACTTGTCGCATTCAGGGTGAGCAACTTTGCACTTATCGCAGGGCGTGTCCGCCTTGCTGCCGGAGCCATACACCGCAAAAAGCCGGTGGGTGCCCTCCTGCAGAGCCTTTTCATCATCGGCCATTTCGTAGCCGAGGGCTGTCAGGAGCTCATAGGTACGATTGAGGGGGATGTTTTCGTTGTGCTTATACACGCTCTTGCCCGCTTCGCTGCTCCAGATGGTGCTCCAATAACCCGTGCGCTCGCCGTCCTGTGCATCAAAGGCCATTGCCAGTAGAACTTTTTCCGGCTCGGTATCATAGGCGTTGAACATTTTCAGTGTGTCTTCCAGTTCGGTGTCATCCTGAACCTGTTCGTCCAAGGCAACACCGAGCAGATGCAGCACATTTTCATCATCCCTTACTCGGCCGTACCCAGACAGCAGCGGTGTGGCGTATTCCATGATGGCCGAAAAATGCTTTTTGCACTCTGCCGGGGTCAGGTCTTTCACGAAGTCCCGGCGCAACTCATACATGAATTTGGTTGTGCTGGAGAACTGTTCGTGAGCAAGCTCGTCAGCAGCCCGTGCCGCTTCTCGTGCGGCGTTTTCCTCGTCCTCGACAGCTGCATCTCGCTTCTTGTAGAGGATAATGTCAGTTTTGCCAACCTCGAACACATATTCGACCTTACCGGCATCATCAGGTACGGTGAACTCGTCTTTGCAGTTCATTTTCCAGCTGCCCCAGCTTTTCACGTAGGAGTATTTCTGCCTGTCGGCATCATCTACTCGCCTTGCGAACTCCTGAAGTTTAGCAATGATGTCATCCCGGTAATGGTTCCACTTCTGCGTGTTCAGCGCATCCTGCATAGCCCGGTTGAAGTTCTGCGTGCCGAGGGTCTCCAATACCCGGTTTCGGGCTTCCAAGTCCTCGATTTTGTCCAGCTGGGCGAAGTCAGACAGGGTTGCACCGCGCTTTTCGGCTTTCTTGAAGCTGTCGTGGTTCAGTTCCAGCAGCTTGATACGCCGCCGAACGGTGGACTGTGAGAAGCCAGACTTGTCGGAGATCTGCTCCACGGTCTGCCCAAAGTCCATCATCATCTGGAAGCCCTGTGCCTGTTCATAGACCGTCAAATCGCTGCGCTGCATGTTCTCAATCATCATGGTCTGCATCTGCTCCCGCTCGTCCATCTCTACGATGGCGCAGGGCAGCTCGTACACCCCTGCCTGCTGCGCTGCTGCCGCCCGGCGGTGGCCGATGATGATGGTGTAGTCCTCACTGGACCACACAGCCTTGGGTGTCCATGCTGCCGCTGCTGCGGCTGCATCCCCGCCCTCGTCAACGCACTTTGCGATGTACTCCCGGCTGTTGAGGTAGTGGCCGGGGATTACGGTCAAGTTCTGGTACACGCCGTTTTCCTTGATGCTGGCGGCAAGTTCGGACAGGTCGCCCAGTTCCTTGCGGGGGTTATCGGGGTGAGGGTACAGCTGCCGGATAGGGATGTAAGTAATGTCTGCCATAGGGATACTCCTTTCTTATTTCAGGTTAGAAAAACGTGAGCTGCCCGGTTTTGGTTTCGTTAAGAGGCTCGTTTTCCGGGGCTTTAGGCTCATTTTTGATAGATTTTTGCAAATTTGCGGGCTTAATATCGGATTTTTCGATTTTTTCAGGTTCGCCTTTCGGTTCAAACAGCAGGTTCATCTGCGCTATCTGGCGGCGCATATACCACACGTCAGTTGAGAAAAGCGGCATATACCAGATGCGGTTTTGTGGTCCTGCGGGCAGCAATCCGCGGCTGTCGTAGGCCGTTGCCGGGTTCACGAGTGTGTCACCGATGACTACATATCCAGCGCAGCCCATGAAGCTGCACTGGATGTAGCACATCAGCCCAACTATGAAGTCAATGTCTTGGGCTATGACAAGGACTTTGTTGTGGTAGCAGATATTCCGTCTTTTGCAGACGTTCAAAAAGGCAAGCAGCGTGGCCCCGGCACCGCAGGCCGGGTCAGATACCGAGACGAATTCCTCCATGTCCGGGTGCAGCTTCGGGTCGAACGTAATCTCGGCCATGCAGCGGCACACATCGTAGGGAGTGAAGAACTGCCCGGCGTGGTCGTTGCCCAACTCGCACATCATGTACAGCGAACCGAGGAAGTCTTGGTCAGGATTCTGCTCCATGCCCATGATTACCTCAGCCAGCATTTCAACCATGCCATCCCGCTCCTTGGTGGAGTATTTGGAAACGATGGTCTGATACATCTTAGTGCGCTCTGGGGCATTTACCTTGTCCGTGCTGTTCGAGATCTCGATGGCCGTCAGGGTGACGAAGTCCTCCCAAATCTCCCAGCGGCTGTGCTTTCCAGTCAGGCTATTGAAGATTTTGAGGAAGTTCTTCTGGTGGTCATCCCGGATGCCGCGGGTCACTGCTGCCTTTGCCATAGGTTACTCCTCCTCGCTGTCAGCAGCGGCGATGGTGTAGTGGCCGTTGGAGAACTCAATCACCCCAGCGGATTCCATATCATCCAGCAGCGCGATGGCCTTTTCCGCGGTCACGCCCATCTGCTGCTCCAGCATGGCCTGCGTAACGCCGCCGTTCTGCCGGGCAATCTCGGTGGCCTTGGTCAGTTCATCGGCTGCGGGTTCCTCCGCATCGTCCAGTTCCTCGGCATCAACTTCTTCCAGCGGTTCGGCCTCCCCGGGGAGATTCGAAGAATCAGGCTCATTTTCCCGGGGCGCATCCTGCTGCCCACCGGATTCCGGAATATCCGGCATTTTGTAGCCGAGAGCTGCCAGCTTTCCACCCTCGACCAAATCCCGGAAGAAGAACTGGAGCCAGAGGTAGTGCATATTCTTGAAGATGTTCTTGATTTTGTTGAACAGGGTGTCGGAGATGGTGAACGTCTTGCTCATGCGGTAGGTCAGGTTCCCATCCTTGACGGTGAACAGGATGGATGCACCCGGCGAGATGTAGTTATCCTCGGATGCCTCCTCCAGCATCGACATCTGTTCACCAACGCCGCCCAACGGACGGATAACCAGCTTGATGGGGTATGCGTTCTTGATGAACACATAACTCAGGTTGTTGGCCTCGCAGATGCCCTTGAGTTTTTCACGGTAGACTGCGAAACGTGCGGATTCAGACAGAGAATTATCCATGATGAAGCTCCTTTCAAGCAGCTTTTAAGTAGTCGAAAATTTGTAGTCGTTCTCCCGGTTCTCGATGGCGGTCAGGCCAAGTGCGTAGGCTGCCCACACATCGGCCTTAAAGCCATAGAAGAAATCCGGCTTTTTCTTTGTGCCCTTGCCGTTTTTCAGGTCATGGGCTGCAAATCGGTCAATCAACGCCCGCCGGATGGCGGTATCGTTGGCTCTGCTGTCGTGGCAAATGTGCTTTTTCTCCTCGATGCGGCACAGCATTCGCACCGGGCATTGGTCGGAAAGAACTTGGTAAAAGCGGCCGATCCAGACCGTAGTGTCGAAAACGTCCCGACCAACCGACATTCCGTAGGAGGCCACCATCTCGATGACCGCCCACCGCCAGCCCTGCGCCCCGGCAGAGGAAAGCTTTTGCAGCAGCTCTGCATTGTCGATTTTTCCAAATTCCAGAGGGCGCAGGGTGCTGCGATCAATCACGCAGTAGCCAGACTGGGTGTTGCCGGGGTCGATAGCGATAATCGGAAAGGCGCTCACAGGTACGACCTCCCAAACTCTTGGATGAACCGCGCCTCTGGCCAGCCGTAATACTCCATGGCCTTTTTCTGCGCCCACTTTTTTAAGCGGAGATCGGCCTCTCTATTTGTATGTACGGCAGTCACGCCGTTCTGGTGGCACCAAGGGCAGAGGTTTGCCCACAGGCCAAGCCGCTTGCTCTTATCCCGGTACGGTCCGAAAAAGACTTCGTGCCGGGCGGTGCGATACCGCCCGCAAATCAGACAGGTGGGGCTCTTGCTGAGGATGCTGGGCGCATAGCCATTGCTGTCCAGCTTCTCGCCGTATTCATTTTGTGCCATATCAACGTCTCCTCCTACGCTCAAAAGACTGCTGGGAAACCTGCTGCATAATCTCCTGAACCTTGTCCTGCACACCCTGCTCGGCCAGTACGTTGACGGGCTGCGTAGTAGCTGCGATACGCCCAAGGATCTGTGCCCGGACACGCTTGATGAAATTCAGCTGCTGCTTACGGAACTCCTTGTCCACTTCCGCAGCATCCTTGCTGCCATCAATATCAGAAACTTCCATTTCCGGGGCTTGCATAGCCTCCGCAGCGCAGCGGCGCAGCTTTTCCATCGCAACGTCCAGACCATCCTCATGCCCCCACTTGTTCAGCTGCTCATAGTTGGCATGGCTTTCCTTGCGCAGCCGTTCCAAGCGGTCTGGACCGTAGTGCAGCACATCAATAACCGCCTTGGCGTAAACCTGCCAAGCAATTTTGGCAGCCCTGTCGCCAGCAATGCGGTACTGCTGCTCTTTGCGTCCACGAGGCAATCTCACCATCGGGATTCGGTAGTCGGAAGAAACATATCCAGCCAACCAGCTTTCTCGGATGGCCTCAGCCTTGTCCTTGGAGGGTCTGCCGTAGGCATCCGGGGTCATAATGACTTCGGTGTTCTGGTTCTCCAACTCGTCAATTCTAGCTTTAATGCGCTCCAGTCTGGTCTTGCCGACACCGAACTCCTGATGCAGCGCAATGGTGGTGCACAAACCCACGATTTGTCCAACCGCCTGTCTGGTGTCGTCCATTTCGGTCTCAAACGGCTTTTTCACGGTTCAACACCTCCCGAAATAATCCAGACCCGGCGGGAGCCCCACCCAGACCAGCTTAGAGCCTCTGAATGGGTGCTTACCGCCACATCCAGCTTGTTACCTTTTACCGCTCCGCCAGTGTCCTGAACGACCCGGAGGCCTACGCCCTCGATATAGACCACTGTGCCGTAGGGCAGAACGCTGGTGTCAGCAGCTACGGTCACGCCCGGCTGCACCTTTGCGCCGCTGGATGTGATGCCGTGCCCCTCGCCACAGATGTGGGCGTATTCCTCGGAACAATAGGCTGTGCAGCTGAACGCCCCGGCGTATGTAAGGGTCAAATCGGTCTGGGCGTTCAGTTCTGCGGTCAGCTTGTCTACCTCGGTTTGGAGTTGGTCAATGATTTCATCACGTTCTCCGGCCATGCGCTCCCAGTTGGATGACTTGCTGGCGTAGATATCCAGCTCAATTTCCAGATCGTTCACCCGCCTGGAGTAGGCCGTGCTTGTGAGGATGCAGCCAACCATCGCACACGAAACGCACACGATCAGGCTGCGGAATGGTCTTTTCGACCTCATGCCGTGCCACCTCCAATCTGTGCCAGGGCTGCGCCGCCGGGCAGAGCCGGGGGCTGCAAGCTCTCAACCGGGGCATCCTGCACAGCCCGGTCAAAGCCCGGCCGGATGAACTGACGCAGATCCGCGCTGCTGCGGCTGCTGAAAATCTCCGACAGGTCTGCCGGGGAGCCAGCCCACCGCTGCACCACCATCGGTAGGGCAGCAAAGATTTTCGCGTTTTCCTTTTTGAAATCTTCGCCTTTCAGCTTGCGCCCGTCAGGGGCAATGAATCCGCCGTGGGTCTGGTAGTACAGATTTGCTTCGATTTTCCGGGCAGCTGCCGAAGCCTGCGCCCAGAGGTCATTTGCCGAGGGCTGCTGAGCGGACAGCAGCTTCTTGACCTCTGCGCACCAGTCAACAACAAGCTGATTCTGGTATCGGCACTGCGTAAGTGCAGTGTACAGAGCCTTTTCCACGATTTCATCTGAGATGGTTCCGAACGCCCAGATATAGAGTTTGAAATCCGCTTTGCGTTCCTCTTTGCTGCGGATGCGGCCGTAGTGGTCATCAATCTCCACCATCAGCTCAAGCAGCTTTTTATCTGTCATGTCGAGCCTCCTAAAAGTTCTCCGAAAATTTCATCGTAGTCATCGGCAGCAGAACGCTTGGGCTGCTGACCCGCCGGGGGCTTGCGCCGCTGGTCGCGGACTTGCACATCGCCAAGGGTTTTTACACCCTCGGTTTTCCACGCTTTCAGAATGCCGTTGACGTAGTTCCACTTGCGAACGCCGGACAGAGCAGCCTTTTTGATAGCCAGCAGAATGAGGTCATCCGCGAAAACCTCCCGCCAATCCATCAGGGCATCCCTTGCAGCCGGGGGGAAGCTGCCAATGTTCGCCTCATAAGAGCCGATGATCTCCGCCAGCCCAGCATCGACAGCCGGACTACCGTTATCTCTTACTCTTTCTCTGCTCTCTATCTCTTTATCTTTATCTTTCTCTATCTCTTTCTCTGTATGGACATTGTCCACATTGTTGTCCTCGTTGTTGTCTGCACCTTTAGCAGGGATTTGTCTGCGCCGATTCTCACGTTGGAGACGTTTTTGCGCCGAATAATCCGTTTCGCTTCCAACAATATCCGAATAGTTGGAGATAGCCAGTATTCCGTCAGGGCTTTCAAAAATCAGTCCAATTTGTTTATAGACGCTCAAGGCCACACGGACAGTTGCCAGAGAGAACCATTTGCATTCCCGCTGGATTTTTTCAGCATCGTAGGGAATGAGCATCTCTCCGATTTGAGAAACCAGACAACCGCCCGTGTTGATGGTCTTGAGGCAGAGCATCTGATAGAGAACAACATAGTTGGCGCCGTCCGGCTGGCTCATAAGGTAGTCAATCTCGTCCGAGGACATGAAGCTATCTTTGAGTTTTATCCAGTAGTATCGTTTGCCGGTTGCCATCAACAGACCTCCTTAGAACGGCAAGTCTTCCGTGTCGTCGATTTCGGAGAAATCATCGGGATTGCCCTGCGAGTAGCTGGGCTGTACAGCTTCGGGGGCAGCTTCTGCGCCCTGCCACTGCTGCCGCTGGCTCTGAGTGGAAAATCCCATCTGCTGGGGCTGCTGATTCCGATATGTGGACGGCGGTGGGTTCGTACCGCCGTCATCCACGGGTTCCTGTCGGTTGCTCTGCTTGGGGCCGCAGAAGTGAGCCTTATCCACGATGAACTCCGTTGCAATACGGTCTTCGCCGTTCTTGTCCTGATATTTGCGGGTCTGGCAGTGGCTTTCCACTACCATCTGGCTGCCCTTGCTGAAGTATTTGCAGATGAACTCTGCGGTATTGCGCCACGCTGTAAAGCTGAGCCAGTCAACCTGACGGTTGCCGTCCTCGTCTGCCTTGCTGCGGTCAATAGCCATGCGAAAACTCGTGACCGAGATGCCGCTTTGTGTAGTCCGAAGTTCAGGATCAGCGGCAAGCCTCCCCTGAAAATTGCAGCTATTCAGCATTGAACATCACCTCTTTCTGGTCATTTGGACCATTCTTCTTTGTATCGAGCCAACTGTTCCGGGGTATCCGTCTGGATGCCCAGTTCCTTGGCTTCTTCGATTGCGCCGTCTACAAGATGAGCAAACTCTTTCGTGTTCATCTTGTGGCTTTCCTTGTAGACAAAATAACAGGAGTAATTTTTGCCGTTCTCCTGCCGGGTTTCATAAAGCCGGACATAGGGGTAAAAATCGCAGGGATCTACGGTTGGCGGGAGTTTTAATCCAACAGGCTTTCCATCCTTATCGCGGGCCAGTGCTCCGTACGACACCACAAGTCGCCGCTTCACGACATCTTCGCTCTCTCCGGTTTCCGCAGAAATTTTGTTGCACAGAACGTGGAAATACGCATTTGCTGACAAGCTGCGCTTTTCCCTGTGCTTTTTGATTTCCACATCCAGAACCGGCTCCAGATGCAGCTTGTCCCAGATTTCCCGGAAGTCGCCGTTGAGTTCCAGTGTGACACGCTGCTTCCCGCCAAGGGTAAAAGCCATGTCCACCAGCCGCCCGGTCATGTGGCATCCTCCTTGTCCTGATGGCAGTGCATATAGATGTACGCGCTGTTTGACCCCATGTTGGCATAAAGCCAATCATTGATTTTTGCCACGCTCATGTGGTCATGCAAGACACGTTTTTCGTAGATATACTCACCGGTCAGTTTTTTCTCGGCGATTTTTGCCCGAATCTCCTCGTCCTCATAGTTGGCTTCGACCATGTAGAGGTCATAGTTCGGAGCGGCTATACCGTTCAGATTGTTCATGTCGGTGCAGTAGAACAACTTTCCAGTAGGAAGCCAGACCTTCCATCCGCAGTTCGGAACATTGTGCTTCACCATGTTTGGAATGACATTGCAGATGCCGTAACCGTACATAGTTCCCGGTGTCAAAACATCAATCTGGGAAATTGGCACCCCTGCATCCACCAGCGGTTTGCACAACCAGTCACAGCAGGCGAATCGCAGCGTTGGGCGATTGGATGCCAGTAGTCGAAGCGTTGACGGCTGGAAATGGTCACAGTGGATGTGAGTCAAGAGAACCAGCTTCAGAGTTTTCCATTCTGCGGTCAAAGCCTTGAACGGAACACCGCAGTCAATCAGAATCTCATGCTCAATCACCACGGCATTTCCCTTGCTGCCTGTTGCGATGATGTTGTAGCCGATCATAACGAACTGAGGTCAACAACCTCTTCGACGGCAGTGGGCTCGCCCTGCGAAATATCACCGTGCGGCAAGGCCTGTCCCGCGTCCACTTCGGGCTTTCCTGTATGAAGTTCTGGCGGCTCCTGTGCGCCAGACACGGCCTCCTGCGTAGTAAGGATTTCGCCATTATCTGCTACCGCTGCCACGGCATTATCGCTTTCCAAAGCCCTGGTCATTTCGATGCTCATAACGCCCCAGCGAGAAATAAGCTGTCGAAGCATGGTTTTCTTTGCCATGTCATCGAACGACTTATACCAAAAGGACGAATACTTCCACATTTCGCTCTCTGGGATTTTGCCAGCCAGCAGTTCCTCGTACTTTTGCCGGCTGAACGCTTTGGAGTAGGTATCCGCATGGTTCATCATTTTTTCCTTGGACCAGTACAGCACCTTGCGGAAACCGTTCATGTACTCAAAGTAAGCCATGTAACCAACGGTAGGCAGCGCATCTCGCTGATCATCGTCCTCGATGAACTGGAACTTGGGCTTGCCGGTCATCGAATCTTTGCCCAGATACTCGCCCTGCTTAATCTCGGTAACATCGAGATCCGCATACTGGCCGCTTCTCAGCGCCAGCTGGATGTAGCCCTTATAGCCCAGAACAAACTGTGCCGTGACACTCTCCGGGCGGATCAGCCTGTTGTTGCGGTCATACTTGGCTTTCTGCTTGAAAGGCACGAGGTAGTACTGCCCCAGCTGAGGGGACGGGCTGAGGTTCAGGCTTTCGCCTAGCAGGGCACCTGCCAGAATCGTGCCGGCATCGCACTCCTGCAAAGCCGGATTGACCGCGACTGCTGAGGTGATGCTTGCCGTAAAGCGACGAACGCGGGCGGGGTCGCGCAGGGTGTTGGCAATCAAAGACTGATAGCCCTTAGTGGTTATCGCCACAGAAAACTTAGGCTTCTGCTGCGCTTGCAGCTGGTTGTTATACGTTGCCATATTCGATACCTTCCTTTTCAAGATAATTTTTCAGGCCGATAAGCTGCGCTTTCGTGCCCTTTGCGTAGAAGCGGGTCATCAGAATGGGTTCCAGCTTGGGCTGCGAGACCGGTTTGACATCGGGCTGCACAGGCATTTCCGGGTCTACTGAAATTTCCTGCGCTGGTTCAGGCTGCGTCTGGGCTGCTGCGGCAGCAGCGGCGCGAACTTTTTCTGCCGCAGCTTCACGTTCTGCCTGCCTGACACGGCGTTCTTCTTCCAGCCGCCGCTGCTCTTCGAGAGCCTTGTGACGGTTATCCACAACTTTAATCGCTGTGGGCAGGTCGAGGTTCTTTCGGTATTCCACCATGACCTCCGCAGAACTTTCCATAGCGTCGATTGCAGTAACATCGGACACGATGCCATCCACAAACGCCTTTGCCTGTTTTTTCAGGGCAGTGACGCTGTCGCTCATGTTGACTTTCGGCCGGTAGGTCAAGTCATCCATCCAGTCAATGCCCGCAGCCGCCACCAACTCGTTGTAATACTCCTGAACAGCATCCGTCTTCTGCGCCACGATGCCGGAAGTAACGTCCGTGATTTTACGCTTCAGTTCTGCGTCTGCGGTCTGGAACGGCACCGTCACACACTCACGATAAACCTTTTCAAACTCGGTATACGGTTCAAGGATTTTGTCCTTGACAGCAATGCGCTGGGCTTCGTATTCCTTGAATTCCTTGGTCAGCTGTGCGCGAGCATCCTTGACGCTCTTATAAGTCTGCTCTGTACAGACCAGCGAGAGCGCGTCAGCCGTGCGCTGCTCGATGTCAGCTTTTACGCTGTGCAGCCGCTCAACGATGATGGGCAACTGCTGCAGTTCGATAACCTGCAATGCGGTTTCCTGTGCCATGTGGCATCCTCCTTTTACTTTCCAAAAATGACGGTTTTCCCAGTGTTCTTATTCAGGAGCACCATGCCGTTCGGGATGTCCCGAACCCAAAGATATGCGGTGCAGTCCCAGCCAGCAGCGGAAAGGGCTTCTTTCTGCTTGCGGGTCAGCTTTTTGCCTCTTACTTTCAAAAAATCACCTCCTCGTTCCAACGCTTCAACAGCGCGGGCTGCATGGTGATAATCTTGTAGCCAGTGGCCTCCAATTCAGTGCTGCGATCATAGCTTTGTACATCCTGCGCATGCCGGGTAACAGCATTTGCCAGACCATAGAGGGAAAGGTCACCGCCCGCGATAAGATGTCCCAGAATGCCCTCGCTCTCACTCTGGCGGATGTTGAACTCCTTGGCCGCAAGCTCAACCACCTTGGGAGCCGCCGCCGGGAGAATGGGTGCTTCCTTGGCATCCCGGAGTTTCTGCACCAACGCATTGAACCGGGCTTCATCGACCGCTGCCCGGACGGTGTCCTCAATCTTCATCAGGAACGCCCGGTCATCGGCTTCGATGGTCTCATCCCGAAAAATCCCGAAATCACCATCCACGCTTTCGTTGATGCGGCCAACGTGGCGTTTACCAACGCCCACATCCGCCACCATGCCATTGGTGCAGACAAGCCGGTAAATCAGCGGCTTCACGGACACGCTGCCCATGCCGACCTCAGAATTGGAAATCAGGATGCCGGCCTGAACAATGTCCCCCGGCACTACCTCGGTCCGGATGCGCTCATTGACAACCTTGATGTACATGCGGGTATCGGTCAGTTCACAACTCTCAATGCGGGCACCCTGCATTTCAGAGATAATCGGCAGGACCGTCTGGGCGACCTCGTAATTGTCGATGCGGCGGTAACGGTCGGAGAGAATGGCGCGGGCGGTGCCGTCAAGGGTACGAACCATGCGGCGGGTGTCCGGGGACTGCTGGAACCAGCCATTGACGTTTGCCATCAGCAAGCCGGGGTTCTCTGCCCGCATCCGCTCGTAGTAGGGAGCCGGGATTTTCAACTGCAATCCCAGCTGACGGTGAGCATTCTCATTCAGCTGGAATGGGGTGTTGCCAATCACGAGGTCAAAGTTCTCGTTGACGGCGGTCATCTGCATAGCACCCGCCGTGGCAACGTAGTCCTTTTTGACCTTGGCTTGCCGATCAAGTTCAATCGCCAATTCCTGCAAACTTCTTCCATATTTCATAGGGTTACTCCTTTTCCGGGAAGCACTCGTTGACTTCCCATGCGTCTGCGGCCTCTAAGCAGCGGTCGCAGCCAACGATTGCGCCATCCTCGGTGCGGTAGATGGTATCGCACCTCTGGTGGCAGAGGGGGCACACAGGAGGGTCAGGGTAGCCAGCCTCCGCATCAGTCCTCGGATACAGCATCCAGCACCTCCCGTAGCTTTCGGCCCATCCAGCGGCCCACACCGTCCAATGCACCGTTGCTATCCAGCCAGACGAATACGGCTGCAACGGAAGCAGTCAGAACGAATTGCGCCGCCGGGAGCCGGGCTGCTGCCTGTTCTGCAGTGATGCCGTACATGGCCATCAGGATCTTCATCATGTCTTGTTCTCTCCTTTCTTTCTCTGCTGGTAGGCCTCCCACTCGGCATCCAATATCGCCCGCCCATTCGGCATGGCAATGATGTTGAGATAGAGTTGCTTGCAGCCTCGTGCCAGCATTTTGGCAGTTTCGGGGCTGATTTCATCCAAGTGGATGTGTGGAATACTATCCATGTGAACCTCCGTTGTTCAGTTTAACTGAACTTACAGGGCAAAAAAATAATCTGGGATGTCCGACACTTCGATTTTTAGTGCCTGACACGCAGCTTCGATTTCGTCCTGTTTCCAGTCAACCTTACCGTTGAGTTTGAGAGAGGTGGTGCGGTCCGACCATCCCATACTCTTGCCAAATGCCCCTCTGGTTCCGAAAATCTCAACGATTCGGCCCAGCAGCTTGTTATAGCTTCTCTGCATCGTTTTCACCTCTTTTCCGTTCGGTTCAGTTTAACTGAACTGTTCACACTTTACCACAACGATTTCTCCTTGTCAATACAAAAATTCACTTTTTTTGAACTTTTGGGCCGGAATACTTGAACTTTTGTTTATACCATGATATGATGTAACCATACCGGAGGTGAACCAAATGAAGCCATCAACGACCGCAGAACGTCTGCAAGAAGCTATGAATATCAGAGGTCTGAAACAGGTTGATGTTTTGAGGCTTGCAGAGCCGTACTGCCGCGCTTACGGTGTCAATCTTGGAAAAACCGCTTTGACCCAATATGTTTCAGGGAAAATCGTTCCTCGGCAAGATAAGCTAACCATCTTGGGATTAGTCCTTGATGTTTCAGAGGTATGGCTGATGGGATACGATGTTCCCATGGAAAGAAAAACTGCGCCCATCCCCATGGAAGAGGATGAGCGCAGCAAAGAGTTCGTCGAACTATTTAATCAGCTCAGCACCGAGCAGAAAAAGGCCGTTCTATATGTTATGAAAGGCTTTTTAGAAAAGCAATGACACGTTCTTGATCTTCTGCTGACAGATGCAAGAACAGTTCAAGTGCCAGCATGGCGCGAAGCTGCTCTCGGACATCATCGGAATCGATGGAAACGTCCATAATATTCCGCTCCTTTCTGTAAAATTACTGCCAGCAGTTTATCTGATTATACCAGAATAACATACGGTTTTCAGCCGTTTGTAAAATAATGCCAGAATACGATGAATAATTATGATTTTGACTACAACTGGCAACGTGCAGGGTAAAAACGTAACGGAATAGGTGATTTCTTATGGATTTGAAAGAAATTGCACTTCACTTGCAAGATTTTAGGAATGTCTATGTGACAGGGAATCCCGCCATGTTGAGGAGCCGGACGGATTTTCTTGATATTTTTTCAGCGTATGGTCTGGCCGCAGACATGAGCGTGTCAAAGAAGACCGGGCTTTTAATCGTGTGCAGTGACCCGATGCAAAAGAAAATCGACAGAGCTGCCGCCCTAAACATTCCAATCATTTCAGAACAGCAATGGTTTGAACTTATGCCGGAACTAGAAGCCCTCGGAATGTGGAATGGAAAGCCAATTCCGTTTGCGGATGACAATGGCATCTACCGTTTTGATGTGGGTGGTGTTGGATAATGGCAAAAAAGAAGAAGCCCGCCGGGGGCAACGCCATCATCTATGCCCGCTACTCGTCCCATAACCAAAGGGATGTTTCCATCGAACAGCAGATTGAGGCCTGCCGGAAACACGCTGCAGAACTTGGGCTGACCATCACCGACACCTACGAAGACCGCGCGATCAGCGGCCGCACCGACAACCGTCCGGCGTTTCAACGGATGATGCGAGATGCCGAGGGCGGAAAGTTTCAATATGTCTTGGCGTGGAAGTCCAACCGCATGGGTCGAAACATGATGCAGGCCATGGTCAATGAATCCCGCCTGATGGATTGCGGTGTAAAGGTGTTCTACGCCGAGGAGGATTTTGACGATTCGGCCGCTGGGCGTTTTGCCTTGCGCAGTATGATGAACGTCAACCAGTTCTACTCGGACAACTTGGCCGAAGATGTGCGCCGTGGCCTGATGGACAACGCCAGCAAGTGCATGGCGAATGGCCGGCAGCCGCTGGGCTACAAGCGTGGCGAAGGTGGCAAGGTTGTTGTTGATGAACCCGCAGCAGCAATCGTCCGGGAGATTTACACTCGTATTGCTTCTGGCGAAATGTTTATGGACATTGCCCGCGATTTGAACCGCCGAGGGATAAAAACGCAGTCCGGCAGCGAATGGAACAAAAGCAGCTTCAAGGTTCTGTGCCGTAACGAGCGATACCGTGGAATTTACATATACGGCGATACCCGCATCGAGGGAGGCATCCCGCCTATCGTTGACGATGTTTTGTGGTACAAGGTGCAGGAGGTTCTCAAGGTGAAAAAAAGCAAAAATAGGCACCACTGCCCCAGCGATGAAGATTACCTCTTGACTGGAAAACTGCGGTGTGGGAAGTGCGGCGGCTACATGATCGGAATGTCCGGCAGGTCAAAGACCGGGGATGTGCATCATTACTACGCCTGTCAGAATAGACGTGTCGGCCATACCTGCGACAAGAAGAATATCCGCCGGGATGTTGTCGAGCCAGCGGTGGCACAGGCCATCAAGCAATATTGTCTGACAGATGACGCAATCGAGTGGATCACCGACCAGACTATTGCTTACTGGGAGGACGAGGACAGAAAGCTCCAGATTGACTCGATTGAAAACGATCTCTCTGCTGTGCAGTCTTCTATCTCGAACGTGATGAAAGCCATTGAGATGGGCGTTATCACTGAAACGACCCGCGACAGGCTTATCGAACTCGAACGGCAGCAGACCGACTTGAAATCGAAGTTGGCACTTGCCAAAGAGGAAATCGTCCACGTTGACCGTAAAGATCTCATTTCCAGCCTGTTGGCTTTCAGGCATGGAAATGTTCATGACCGGGCATATCAAGAAAAATTATTCAATGCTTTCTTGATAGCCGTTTATGTCTACGATGATGACCATTTGAAGCTGGTGTTTAACAGCTTCGGAAAAGACGATACCGTAAACATCGCCCTTGACCTTGGAGAAAATGACGATAATTCAGGACTTTCGGATGTGCCAAAAAGTTCGCCTATACTCTCCAACGGTCAACCAAAAAGACATCCGAACACTCCGGATGTCTTTTTTTGTCGTATCCGGGTTATGGAGTGCACTCCGCCCTTGCACACGAGAGGAGTATTGGACATGGAAAACATCAAGAAAAACTTCGGTTTTGGCTGTATGCGCCTGCCCTTGAAGGATGGTGAGGTCGATCTGGCCGAAACCAGCCGGATGGTCGATTATTTTCTGGAGCAGGGCTTCAACTACTTCGACACGGCCCACGGCTACCTTCAGGGCCGGAGCGAGACGGCGCTGAAGGCCTGCCTGACCAGCCGCCACCCCCGCGACAGCTACATCCTGACCGACAAGCTGACCGGCACTTTCTTCAAAACTGAGGCTGACATCCGTCCCTTTTTCCAGAGCCAGCTGGAAGCCTGCGGTGTGGACTATTTTGATTTCTACCTGATGCACGCCCAGAGTGCAATGTTTTACCAGCATTTCAAAAAATGCCGGGCCTATGAGACCGCCTTTGCGCTGAAGGCCGAGGGCAAAATCAAGCATGTGGGCATCTCCTTCCACGATCATGCCGAGGTACTGGAGCAGATCCTGACCGACTACCCGGAGATCGAGGTGGTGCAGATCCAGTTCAACTATGTGGACTACGACGACCCCGCCGTGCAGAGCCGCAAGTGCTATGAAGTCTGCCGCAGGCACGGCAAGCCCGTGTTGGTCATGGAGCCTGTGAAGGGCGGCAACCTGGTCAACCTGCCCGAAGAGGCCCGGAAGGTGCTGGACGAGCTGCACGGCGGCAGCCCAGCCAGCTACGCCATCCGCTTTGCGGCGGGCTTCCCCGGCATGATGATGGTGCTCTCCGGCATGAGCAGCATGGAGCAGATGAAGGATAACCTCAGCTACATGAAGGACTTCCAGCCCCTGAACGAGACCGAGCTGGAAGCCGTGAAAAAGGTGCAGTCGATCTTCCGCGGCATGAACCTGATCCCCTGCACCGCCTGCCGCTACTGCACCGACGGCTGCCCCAGGCAGATCGCCATCCCCGACCTGTTCGCCGTGATGAACACCAAGCAGATCTATCACGACTGGAACGCCGACTTTTACTATAATAATGTCTATACCGGCGCAGGCCGCCGGGCATCTGACTGCATCCAGTGCGGCAGGTGCGAAAAGGCCTGCCCTCAGCACCTGCCCATCCGCAGACTGCTGACTGAGATCGCCGCAGAATTTGAAAAGCAGTAAATAAAAAGAGCGATACAGCAAACGCTGTATCGCTCTTTTTTTGTTAACGGTAATTAGTAATTCAGACCGAAGCCGCTGCGGTAGTAGTTGCCGTCGGCATCGCAGTAGGCGTAGCTGCCGCCCTTGACGTTGGCGAGGATGGCAGGATCGATGTACTGATCCTTATCGTAGCCGGGCACGTCGTTGGGAGAGGCGCAGATCTCGCGCACCACACCGTCGATCTCCTGCTCGGTGATGGCAATGACGGCGGGGTCAGAGACCATGGTCAGGCTCAGCTTGCCGGTGGGGGCAAAGTCACCGCTGATGACATCGACCTGAGCGTTCAGGGCGTTGTTCAGGGCAACAGCGCTGACGGTGTACTGGATGGTCAATGCGTCGCAGTAGGGCTCCAGCTTGTCCAGCAGCCAGGGGTTGCAGACCACGCAGGTGCCAACCACCTTGCCGCCGCGGGCATGGATAGCATCGGCCAGTTCCTTGATCTTCTCCACGTCCTTCAGGGTGACAACGGTGACCTTGTTGCCGGTCTTTTTCTGGCTCTTGTTGCGCTCACGCTCGTCGGTGACGATCTCGCCCATCTCGATGACGGGCATTGCGTACTGGTTGAACACCAGACCGTTGCTGATGGGCCAGACGTGCAGGTAGAGCACATCGGCTTCCTCCGGAGTGGCCACCACAGTGTAGCCCTTCTTCTCAAAGGCTTCCGTCAGGGTCTTGCGCAGAGCGGCATCCTCGTCCGTGTTGCCCAGACCGGCACCCATGGCCTGTGCCATCTGTGCAAAGCCGGAGTCCACACCCTTGAAGGTGACGATGCAGACCTTCTGGCTCTTGGCCAGAGGCAGGAGCTTCTCGTGGTTCTTGACCAGAACAACGGCCTTCTGGTTGGCCTCGTAAGCCTTCTTCTTGGCACCATCGAAGTTATCCACGCGGGCCTGATCGGCCTTGTCGGGGTCGAGGTAGGGGTTATCCACCCGCTTGGTGCGGAACAGGCTCAGCAGACGGTTGTAGCTGGCGCGGTCCAGATCTGCCTTGGGCAGCAGACCGTCCTCCACAGCCTTGACGATGTTCTCGGGGTCGGTGTTGCCACCGATGACATCGGTACCGGCAGAGATGGCCTTGGCGTAGCGCTCAGGCTCGGTGAGGTTCTCCACGCCGTAGATCTGAACGGTGGTGATGCCGGAGTCGGAGTTGACATAGCCGTCAAAGCCCATCTTGTTCCGGGCCAGATCTGTAATCAGCTCCTTGCTGTAAGCGCTGGGCACTTCCTCGGTGCTGGTCACCTCGCCCCGGTAGGTCTGGGGCACGGCACGGCCATCGGTGGCAATACGGGAGTAGTCCGGCATGATGGAAGAGACCTTGTGGTCAAAGGCGCGCTGGAATGGGGGCAGATGATACTTTTCCATCGAGCCGGGGGTGCGGTAGATGCGCCACTGGCCGATGGGCACATGGGGCTCAAAGCCGTTCTCAGAGGGGGCATCGCCGGGGAAGTGCTTGATGGTCAGAACAACAGAGCCTTCGTTCAGGCCGTTGTCGCCATCCTGATAGCCCTTGACCAGAGCCTCGGCAATGTCACTGGTGACATCGGGACGCTCGCCGTAAGTACCGGAGGTACGGGGCCAGCGGGGGTCAGAGGTCACATCGACCTGAGGGCCGTACATGATGTTCAGGCCCTCGGCCTTCATCATCTTGCGGTCGGTCTGGGCCATCTCATAGACCATGTCGGTGTTGCCGTCGCCAATGACAGCCGCGCCGATGCCCAGAGAATCCGGGTAACCGATGTTGATGGGGTTGGTGTGGAGAGAGTACGGAATGGCCACGCCGCCCTTGCAGGCCTCGTATTCCAGCATCTGGGTGCCGGCGTTGTGGTACAGGGCCACCATGCCGGCCTCGCAGCGCATGTCACCGCGGTAAACACCGGCGGCGATGTGCTTTTCCAGAACATGGCTGTCATCAATGCTGACGGTCATGCCGGGCAGAGGGCCGGGCATGGGCTTTTCACCGGGGTTGTGGTGCTTGTAGATCTTGCCCAGCTCCAGCTTGCCTTCGGCGTTGGTGGCCTCGGCACGGGTGGGCACCACAGGGCTGTTGAACAGGGTGTTCAGTACAAGGCCTGCCTGCTGATCCAGCCGCAGATGCTTGACCATATCCTCAGCGCGCTGCTCAGGGCTCAGCCGCCAATCCTTGTAGGGGGCCAGCTCGCCGCTGTTGTCCAGATCCTTAAAGTACAGGCCGTCCTTGACGATCACGCCGCAGGTGGTCACACCGATGTCGGGGCCGTTGACGTTGTGGAAGATGACCGGCTCAAGATACTGGTCAATGATCTGCTCGCCCTCTTCCAGAGCGTAGGGTGCAGGGATCACGCCGTCCTTGGCCTCTGCCCACTGGTCGGCGCTGGTATACCGTGTCTGCATAATGTTTCTCCTTTGTCTCTGTGCCTGCCACAGCACAGCTGATATATTACTTGCCTGTTTATTATACTTCCAGCGCAGATCGTTCGCAAGCAAACAAATAAAAAAAGTTACAAACTTTGGCGTAGTATACAAGGATGCTCTGCCGGATTTGTGCAACTTTCCCCTATCCCGATCCACAAACCGGGTTCGTTTCCTGCTGACAATGCTGCTTAAAAATAACCCTCTCCGTCAAAGCCTGCGGCGTTGACGGAGAGGGTCGTATCCTTAATTTACCAGATCATCTGGATGCGGCCTGCGCCGTACGGATCCTCGTAGTTGAGCAGGTAGCCGGGGTAATCGGCCAGCGGGCTGTTGGCGCTTGCCAGATGCGGCAGACCGTTGGCATCCACGCCGCCGAACATGGCTGCGTAGCTGGACATGACAAGGTAGTCCTCAGAGACATAGTCCTTGATAAGGGTCGCGCCATCGAACATGGCAAAGCCATCGCCCAGATTGCGCAGGGTGTAGTTCATGCCGGCCAGAGCGTAGGTGGCGTTCGGGTCAAGGGGCTGATAAGTACCGGTGGTCTTATCGTAGATCTCCACATTGCTGACACGGGGCGTAGTGGCGCTGCCGGTCCAGACATTCTTGTCGTTGGTCTGAACGGTGTTGGGGATCATGGGGTGGATCGTGTACCTGGCACCTGCCACCTGCAGGAAACCGCCGTTCTCCTTGCCCTCAGCACCGGCAAAGCGGGCACCAAATTCCAGAGCGTCCTGGATCTGCTGGCCGGTCACGGACATCAGGCAGGCCACGTTGCCAAAGGGGCTGACGGTCTTGCAGGTCTTGAAGCTCCAGGGGCCAGCCTCCACATCGGTGCGGATGCCGCCGCCGTTCATAATGGCGACATCACAGTGGAGCTCCTCGATCTCGTTGAAGTAGGTGTAGATGCCGTCGGCCACGAAGTCGCCGAGGTTGGTCTCGCCAGAGCGGATGCGGCGCTTGCCGGTGGCGGGATCGTTGATGTAGAATTTGGTATCGCCCACTGCGATCTCCTCGCCCAGCATATCGTCCACTGCGCTGATCCAGTTGGAGGCGGTGGCGGCCACGGCAGCATCCAGACCCTCGTAGGTGTCGATGAGCTCAGTGGTGATGGTGCCGTCCGCGCCCACGGTCATCTTGCCGATGTTCTTGAAGTAAGAACCGGTCTGGGTCAGGGTGACTGCCTTGCCGGAAGCATCGGTGACCTGCTTGTTGGCCATCACAGTGTGGGAGTGGCCGTCGATGAAGGCGGTGAAGCCGTGGGTGTGTGCAATGACTTCCTCACTGGTCCAGGGAGAGGAGGAGGGGTCAACGCCCAGATGGCCCAGACCGATGATGGTGTCAGCGCCCCAGAACTCAGCCTTGTCGATGGCTTTCTGAACGGCATCGTAGAGCTTCTGGCCATCCTCGCCGCCCAGAATGTCGTAGATGTACTTGGTCTGTGCATCGTTCATAAAGTAGGCCGGGGTGGACTTGGTGAAGGTCTCGGGGGTGGTCACGCCCACAAAGGCGATCTTGCGGCCGCCCACAAAGAAGAACTTGACGCTGGGCAGAACGTTGAAGCCGGTGCGCAGATCGACCCAGTTGCAGGAGACATAGGGGAAGTCGGCTTCCCGGAGCACAGCCTTGGCGCGGGCCATGCCGTAGTCAAACTCATGGTTGCCGGGGGTTGCCAGATCGTAACCGGCCTCGTTCATCAGCTCGATGATGGTAGCACCGTCATCCATGGAACCGTAAGCGGTGCCCTGGATATGGTCACCTGCATCCACCAGCAGCACATCCCGGCCGGTGTCCTCGATGCTCTTTTTCAGGGCAGCAATGGCGGCATAGGTGGGCTTGGGGGACTTGTTGTCGATATAGGTGTGGACATCGTTGGTGTAGAGGATGGTCACATCCGCTTTGTCACCAAAGAAGCAATTGGTCTCCTCCGCAAAGGCGGCGGGTGCACCGACAGAAACTGCGGTCAGTGCCGTGGCAGCACCGGCAGCCTTGATAAAGCTGCGGCGGGTAATGAACTGTTTCACAGGGAAAGACCTCCTTTGATTCAATACGCTCTTTCAGCCCTCTCCTTCCATGCTGTGCAGCGTTGTTTTCCCTTTTGGGGAACTGGCGGGCTTCAGCAAGGCCGAGAGGGCTGTTTGTTACCTAAATCTTAACATAGAACCCCAGTTTCCGCAAGGGATTTTTGTAAAATTCGTGTCAAGGAATCTCACAACAGTTATACTGTTTTGGTAAAACGTTTGAAAATTCCGAGAAAAAGGGCAAAGCCCCGCATCCCATGGAAAGGGTGCAGGGCTTTGCCGCATTCAGAAAAGAGGGTCAGAGGATCGGGGGACGATTCTCAGACAGCATCAGATGGCATGGTATTCCTTGAGGAACTTCTCAAGGTCGGTGCCCTCGATCTTCTTGAGCACTTCCTTGAGGGCCACCCGCTGGATGAAGGGCAGATCCATATCAGTGATCTTCTTGCCGTCACGCAGTTTGACCGTTGCATCGATCAGGCTGCGGACATCATAGGTGCTGCCCCAGACCTCGGGCACGCCGCGGTCGATGTTGAGCAGGGTGTAAACCGCTTCCATACCGGTGCGCATGGAGTACTCGGTGGTGAAGATGGTGTCACGGCCGGTCTCGGCAAACTGGCCCAGGAAGGCGAAGTTGACAGCGCCCTGGGGCACGATGTCGGGGCGGTCGCCGAAGGCACGGGGCATGAAGAAGGCATCGATATAGGGCATCATCACAGGCACGGTGTTGGCGCTGTGCTCAGCCAGCTCGGCAATGTCCTCCTCGGGCACGCCGATGTGATACAGCCACTCCATGCAGATCTCGCGGCCGGTGCAGTCGCGCATGGGCTTCTTGACATAATCGCCGGGCTTGTCGCTGAACAGACCGTAGACCCAGACGCAGAGCTGGTTCTTGGGCTGGTCACGGAACTGCTGCTGGCGGTTCAGGGTCCAGCTGAGCAGCCAGCTGGAATCCTTGACTGTGACGATGCCGCCGGTGACGGTGTGGCCGCTGAAGGGGTCACGCTTGCAGATCTTCTTGATATACTGGGGGATCTTGTCGTCCAGGGTGGTGATGGTAGCGCTTTCCCAGTTGGACAGCTCCGGCTGAGAGCAGAACTTTTCGGGATGGCCGAAGGAGGGATCCTGCGCGGCGATCTTCTTCCACAGATCCCAGCCGTTGCCCGGCTTGATGGTGGGATCAAAGCCTGCGGCCTTGTCCTGAGCGCCGATGGTGCAGCTCTCCACGCAGCCGCCGTTGGTGATGAAGAGCAGATCGTTCTCGGTGAGGTCGATGGTCCTACTCTCACCCTTGTGATCCACGGTCACGCTGCTGGCCTGCTTTTTGCCGCCCTCGATCCGGAACTGGACATCGGTGACCTTGGTCTCGTACTGGAAGTCCACGCCGTGGTCCTTCAGGTAGGTGACCATGGGCAAGATGATGGACTCGTACTGGTTGTAGCGGGTAAAGCGCAGGGCGGTGAAATCGGGCAGACCGCCGATGTGGTGGATATAGCGCTTGAGGTAGAGCTTCATTTCCAGCGCGCTGTGCCAGTTCTCAAAGGCGAACATGGTGCGCCAGTACATCCAGAAGTTGGAGGAGAACACCTCATCGTCAAAGATATCGGTGATCTTTTTATCCTGCAGCTGCTCGTCCGGGGTGAAGAAAAGCTTCATGATCTCCATGGCACCCTGATCGGAGATGGCGAACTTGCCGTCGGTGTGGGCATCCTGGCCGCGGTTGACGGTGGCACGGCAGAGGGACTTGTTGGGGTCCTCCTTGTTCAGCCAGTAATACTCGTCCAGCACGCTGGCTCCCTCGGTCTCCAGCGAGGGGATGGAGCGGAGCAGATCCCACATGACCTCGAAATGGTTGTCCATCTCACGGCCGCCGCGCATGACATAGCCGATATCGTACTTGTAGCCGTCGCAGGCACCGCCGGGCAGCGGGTCCTTCTCAAACACATGGATGTGGTCGCCCTGCATCTGGCCGTCACGGACCAGGTAGCAGGCGGCAGTCAGGGCCGCCAGACCGGAGCCGATGAGGTAAGCAGATTTATTGTCAACGCCCTCAGGCTTTTTTGGGTGTGCAAATGCTTCGTAGTTGCCACTGGAATAATACATACTGGGAACCTCCTGTAAATCGTATTGGGAAGCCTGCGTTCATGGTTCTGTGTCGTCTTCCCTTTCGTTGTGCTTAGTATACCCCAGCGGTTTTTTCAGAACAACAAACAAATCCTGAACAGTGTATAAAATTTATACAAAACACAACCATTGTCGGAAATATGACGAAACTGTGTATAACCCCGCAGTCACCTGCGGTGACAGCCCCCGCTAATAGGGGGCCTTTGGCATTGCATGAGGCTCTGCAAGTCCCCCTTTCCGCACAGACTGCACCATTATGCCAAGGGCTCCCCTACTAGGGGAGCTGGCGCAAAGCGCCTGAGGGGTTTAGTCCAACAAAAAAGCGCTCACCCTCCAGGGAAGGGGAACGCTTGCGTTTCTTTATCCGTTATTTTGTTTCGGGTGCCACCTCAAAATCGACCTTGCCAAGGTTGATATCGGCGCGGACGATGGTGATCATCATGCTGTCGCCCAGGCTCCAGGTCTTGCCGGAGGCGGGGTCAGAAAGGCGGATCCCCTCGGTGAGGGTGGTGCCGGTGGCGGTCAGGCTGGAAGCGGGCACAAAGCCCTCCACGCCGTTCTCCAGCTCCACAAAGATGCCGCGCTGGGTCACGCCGGAGATGATGCCCTCGTAGCACTCACCCAGATGGCGGCGGGCGTACTCGGCCTTGTAGTAATCCTCGGCCTTGCGCTCGATCTGAACGGCCAGCACTTCCCGCTCGCTGGACTGTTTGGAGGCCTTCTCCGCGAAATCGGTGTAGCGGACGATCATGGTCTCCTTGTCGGTGCCGCTGAGCAGGTCGGTCATCATGCGGTGGATGGCCAGATCCGGGTAGCGGCGGATGGGGCTGGTGAAGTGGGCGTAATCCTTGAGCACCAGACCATAGTGACCCTTGGGCTTTTCCTCATAGCAGGCCTTGGACATGCAGCGGAGCATTCCGGTGTTGACGATCTGCTCAAACGGGGTGCCGCGCACACCTTCCAGAATGGCGCTCAGCTCCTTGGGGGTGGGCACTTCCTTGGCAAAGTGGTCGTTGATGCCGCAGGCCTGCAGCAGGCTGTGCAGGCGCTCCAGCTTCTCGCCGTTGGGCTCCTCGTGGACACGGTAGACAAAGGGGATCTGCTTGACCCGGGCAAAGTGGGCGGCGCACTGGTTGGCCAGCAGCATGAACTCCTCGATCATGGCCTCGCTCTCGCCGGAGGTGCGCTTTTTCACATCGATGCAGTGGCCGTTCTCATCCAGGATGAGCTTGACTTCCCCGCTCTCGAAATCGATGCAGCCGCGCTCTTTGCGCAGGCGGGCGCGGTGGGCGTACAGCTCCTTCATGGCGGGCAGCTGATCCAGCACCTCGGCGTACTTGGCCTGGGTCTCGGCATCGGCAGTGCCGGCCAGCAGGGCGTTGATCTCAGAATACACGCCCTTGACCCGGCTGCAGATGATGGATTTGACGAACTTGTAGTCGGTCAGATTGCCGTCCTGATCCAGACGCATCAGGCAGGAGAACGCCAGGCGCAGCTCCTTCTCGTTCAGGGAGCAGATGCCGTTGGAAAGGCTCTTGGGCAGCATGGGCACGACCTGATCCGCATAGTAGACCGAAGTGGCGCGGTTGAAGGCCTCCTCGTTCAGCTCACTGCCGGGCTTGACGTAGTGGGAGACATCGGCGATGTGAACGCCCAGCTCATAGCCGCCCCCGGGGAGCCGGGTCAGGCTGACGGCATCGTCGATATCCTTGGTCTCGGCGCTGTCGATGGTGAAGATGGGCAGAGCGCGCAGATCCATGCGGCCCTTGCAGTCCTCCTCAGACACGGTCATGTCCTCGAACTTCTTGGCCTCATCCCGCACCTTCTCGGGGAAACGGGTGTGGATATCCTTGGCATAGAGCAGGGCCTTGGCGCAGCGCTTGGCCTCCTCGCAGCTGCCAAAGCGCATGGAAACGCCCACGCGGTGATCCTCCTGCCGGGTCCCGCGCTGCAGGATCTCCACAGCCACCTTGTCGCCGTCCTTCGCGCCGCCCTCGCAGTCACGCTGGATGGTCATGGAGATGGCCGGGCAGTCATCGGGCACGAACTTCAGGCGGCCCTCGATGCGGCGGACAGTGCCCACCATGTCGTTCTTCTGCTCGAGCACGGCAAGGATCTCGCCCTCATCGCTGCCCTCCACCCGGGGGTGGGCAAACTTCTCCACCAGAACGGAATCGCCGGGCATGGCACCGCGGGTAAAGCGGCCCGGGATGAAGATATCGCCGGATTCATCCTCCAGCATCACAAAGGCAAAGTTCTTGCCCAGCTTGACCACCTTGCAGGGCAGGGCCTTTTCGGCACGGCCGGAGCGGGCAGTGAAGAACACGCCGGACTTCTGGCAGACCACAGCATCGTGCACCAGCTCGTCCAGAGCCTCCATCACCTTGCGGTCCGCGGCACGGTCGCCGCCGAACTTTGCCTTGAGGTCCTTGACCATGCAGGGCTGGTTCTGGATGGCATGTTCAATTTTATCGCGTAATGACATATTTTTCTCCTTAACACTTTTCCGGCATTCTCCAATGGAACCCGGACAACTTCTTTCCCACGAGAGGTTTAGACAGAAAAACAGCCCCGCCTTACACGGGGCTGTACACGGGTGCTCAGGCCAGACGGCTGGCGAACACACAGGCCAGGATAGCCACCACAAAGAACACGATGCCTGCAATGCGGGTCACCTTGGCCAGCATCTGATCCGCAGGGGTCAGGCGTGCATTGTTGGCACCGCCCACACCACCGTTGATGGCACCGGCCAGACCCTGACCGTGGGTGTGCTGCATCAGGGTGAGGAGGATGATGACGGCCGAGACGACCAGCAGGATGGCACCGCCGACGATTTCAATGACAGACATGGATGGAACGCTCCTTTTATCTTTAGTTTCATAGAGACTGCATACAAATACAAGTGTATGATAGCACAAAAGCCCGGGAAATGCAAGAAAAACCGTGGACTACGGGGCCAGAATTTCCAGCCCTGCCGCCACCCGGGCAAAGATGGCCGCGCTGGAAAAGGCAGGTTCGGCCTGCGTGTCCTGCAGCACCACGATGGTATAGCGGGGCTGCTCTGCCGGGACAAAACCCGCAAACCAGTAATTTTTCAGCTCTGTGCCGCCGGAAAACTGGCCGGTCTGGGCCGTGCCGGTCTTGCCTGCCGCAGTCTGGCCGGGCAGGGCGGCCTCATGGCCGGTGCCCCCGGCCACTACACCCGCCAACAGGGCCTGCAGGGCGGCGGCGGTGCGCTTTGTGAGCACCCGCCTGCTCCGGACATGGGAAAGCGCCGTGAGGGGCGCGCCGGTGGTCTCGTCCAGAGTGGTCTCCAGCAGCAGCGGGGTGCGGCAGATCCCCCCGCAGGCAATGGTGTTCATCATGGCGGCGACCTGGAGGGGGGATGCCAGCAGCTCCCCCTGCCCGAAGCAGAAATTGGCGTAGGCCCCGCTGGACGCAAGAGCCTCCCGCTCCGGCAGGACCCCCGCCGCCGTGTGCAGGGCATCGGTGAGCGGGATCGCCTGCCCGAAGCCCAGCTGCTCTGCCATGGCGCGGACAGCATCGGCCCCCAACGCCTGCCCCAGCCGGATGAAGTAGCCGTTGCAGCTCTTTTCCAGCGCGCCGGCCAGATCCACCTCGCCATGAGGAATGCCGCCCGCACAGCGGAAGATCCGGCCATCCACCGCGCACCAGCCGGGGCAGGTGTAGACAAAGCCGCTCTCCCCTGCCTCCAGCGCCGCTGCCGCCACCACCGGCTTGAACACCGAGCCCACGGCATAGCACTGGAACGCCCGTTCCAGCAGGGGGCTGTCCGGGGCGTTCAGGCTGGCCGAAATATTCTCCGGGTCATAGCCGGGGCGGCTGACGCAGGCCCGCACCTTGGCGTTGGCGGTGTCCAGCACCAGGATGCAGCCGCTCTGCATCGTCTCGTTGGCCACGGCTTCGGCGGTCTGCTGGATCTCCCGGGAAAGGGTCAGCTGCACCCCCACGGCCCCGCTGTCGGCGGGGGTGAGGACGGGCTCGGCCCGCAGCTTTCCCTGGGCGTTGACGGTGCAGAGCAGGGTATCCCCCGCCCCGCTGCCGGTGAGCAGATCATCAAAGGCGGCTTCCAGCCCGGCAGCACCATGGCCCTCGCCATCGAGATACCCCAGCAGCTGCACTGCCAGCGGGGCGGCAGAGCTTCGCCGCACCGCCGGCCAGCAGGAAACGCCCAGCGCGGAAACGTCCCGGTTCACCTCCAGCAAGAACGGGGACGCGGCGTTCCGCTTCTGGTAGAGCGCCGCCTGCCCGGCGGCATCGGTGTAGGCAAACAGGCGGGCATAGCTGCCCTCCCCGGGCACGCAGAGGGCCATCCAGCGGGTGGTCTGCCCCGTGAGGAGCTGCCCCCTGTGATCATAAAAATTTCCCCGCCGGGCGGGCAGGTGGAGGGTGACCACGCTCTGCGCCGCCGCCCGGGCCCCATAGGCCGTGTCGGAGCAGAGCCAGTACAGGCGGCAGACCACCGCCGCAAAGCAGAACAGCAGGGTTCCATACAGGACCAGCACCCGTTTGCCGGACATGAAAACGCCCCCTCTCCCGCTTAGGATGGGCAGGAAAGGGGGCGTTGATGCGTTCAGGAGCAGATTTTTCGGACGAGCTCAGCGGCGCGGGCGGCATCCTCGGCCGTGGCGGTGCCGTTGTAGCGGGCTTTGAGGTAGATCTGGCGCAGCTCGGCCTCGGCGGCAAAGTCCATACCGAAAGCGCGGCCGGTCAGGTCAAGGCTGGTATCGCCCCGCAGGATGGTCACGCCGTGGCGCTGGCAGTGGTCCAGATAGATGGCATACTCCCGCCGCACCTTGTCCACCGGGCTGAGAAAAAGCCCGGGCCAGCGGCGGGTACGCTTGTGGGTGCTACGCCGCACAGTGGTGTCCGTGCAGGCAGTGTCCGTGTGCCGGAACTTCTGGCGCAGGAAATGCCGCACCACCAGCACCGCACAGAGGACCGCCAGCAGGATACCGAGCACGGTCAGCATCGACATCCCGTTGATGAGCGGTTCTGCGTCCTCGGCGGCTTTTTGGGCGTTGGCGATGACCTCATCGGTAGAAACGATCTCAGTGCGCTCCAACGGTTTGGGCGGAAAGAGGGTGAAGAGCCAGTGGATGAACTGCAGGATGCCGTGGAACAGCCAAGTCACACCCTGCACCACAATGTTGTTCAAAAACAGCTGCAGCACCGGCACGATCCCGCCAAAGTAAACGGCAGATGCAGCCGCCTTTGCACCGGCAACCACAACACTGCGGCTGAGCAGGAACGGCCCTGCACACACCGCCGCCAGCACGCCGCCGGAAAGCAGCAGATAGCCCGGCCGGGTGGAGATCTCCGGGTCCTGCCGGGTGGTGCGGTTGAACCCCACCAGAAGCACCGCTGCCGCCGTCGCAAAGGGCAGGGCCGCCGAAAGCACCGCGTTGGCGTTCCACAGCAGCATTGCCACTGCAAAGAAGGGCCATACCCGGCAGAGCCAGCGCAGGCGCTCGGCCTGCCGCATCGGCGAAAGGGCAAAATCGCCGGTGTAGGCCAGCAGCACCGGATAGACTGCCGCCGGGAAATAGCAGAACTTGTCCGCCCCTGTAGGCAGGAGGAGCAGCGCCGCCGCGCTCAGGGCCGCAAGAGTGGTGCGGAGGGGGCGGCTGCCCTCAAAGCAGGAGGCCAGACCAAAGCAGAGGGCAGGCCAGACCAGCACCAGCGGCATGGGTGTCCCGCCGAAGCTGGCGGCAAAAAAGCCCGCAAAGGCATAGTAAAAGCTCAGATCACCTGCCAGGCGCAGGGTATGTAAAAACATCATGCGCCCGCCTCCCCTGTCTGGACCATCTCTACGGCCATTTCCGGAGTGAGCACCAGCAGCGGAATGCCAGGCAGGGGCCGCACGGCAGCACGCACAGCTTCTTCCGGCTCCGTTGTCACCACGATGCAGCTGACCTGCTCCTGCGGGTGGTAGTATTCGGCGCAGAACCGCGCGCAGGAAAGGACGGTCTGCCCGGTGGCGCGGCCCAAAATTTCCAACACCTTGCGGTAGTGTTCGGGGCCGTAGCCCTGCGGGGTTTCCAGCGGCTTTCTCCACTCCTCACCGGAGAGGGCCGCATTGAGCAGCAGGTCAAAGGCAGCGTTTGCCGCAAAGCGGTAGGACACCGCCTTTTCTTCCAGCCTCCGGCAGACTGTGCGGGCCATGGAGTAGCAGAGCTCCGCCGGTTCCGGGTGGTCGTAATCCTTGGTATCCGCATGGACTAGCACCACTGCCCGGGGCTCAGTGGTGTAATCCCACTTTTTGACCATAAGCCCCTGCCCCCGGACGCTCTGCTTCCAGGCGATGGAGCGCATGGGGTCACCACTGGTGTAGGGGCGGTAACCCGCCGTGAGAATAGGATCCTCGTAGAGATAGCGGTTCACCGAAAGCTCGCCCAGAAAACCGCCCAGCATCTCTTCCAGTTCCGGCAGAGCGCACTCCCTGGGTGGAACAATGAGCTCGTGGAAGCCCCGCTCGGTGCGGGACTGTTCCACAAGGCCTAGAAAATCGCCGCCGATGACCTGCATCGGTTCCAGCACATAGCGGCCCCGGCGTTCCAGCCTGAGGGCGGTGGAGAAATCCGCCTCCTGCCCCGGGCGCAGCCAGGTGGTGAACCGCACCGTGTGACCCAAACCTGCCTGATCCTGCGTAATGTGGTGCTCCGCGCAGGGAAGAAACTCCTTGTTCAGGTGGAGCTTTGCCGCCAGGAACATCTTCCAACGGGGGCCGCTGTTCCGGACAACGAGGTGGATCACGGCGGGCTCCCCGGCTTCCACAAGATGATCCTCCACTTCCAGCCGCCCCTGCACATCGTCAAGGCTGTGGGCTGTGCTGTAACGCTCCAGCCCAAGGGCTGTGGCCACCAATAGCAGCGCGAAGATGACGGCGCTCATTCCGCACTCTCCAGCGGCACAGTGATCTCGGCCAACAGCTTGCGCATCCGCAGAGCGGCGGCTTCGGCGTTCATGCTGCTGCCCAGAGAAATGCGGTGAGAAAGCACCGCCGGGGCCAGCCCTTTGATGTCCTCGGGGATGACGTATTCCCTGCCCTGCAAGGAGGCATACGCCTGCGCAGCCTGATAGAGCGCCAGCGCACCGCGGGTAGATACGCCGCTGACAAAGCCGCTCTGTGTACGGGTGGCTTCCACGATGTCCATAAGGTAGTGCTTGACCTCCTCGGAGACCTTGACCTCCCGGTAAGCCGTGCGGACGTATGCGGTCTCCTCGGGAGTGACGACGGCCTGCAACTCGTTCAGCACGGTCTGGGCCGAGGGGCGTGAGAGCACCTCCAGCTCCTGCTCCCGGGTCATATAGCCCAGCGACAGCCGCATGAAAAAACGGTCCATTTGGGCATCTGGCAACGGGAAGGTGCCAAAGGATTCCAGCGGATTCTGGGTGGCCAGCACCATAAAGGGCTCAGCCAGGCGGCTGGTCACGCCGTCCACGGTAATCTGCCTTTCCTCCATGGCTTCCAGCAGGGCCGACTGGGTACGGGGCGTGGCGCGGTTGATCTCGTCCGCCAGCACAAAGTTGGTGAAGAGCGGGCCGGGCCGGAACTCGAACTCACCGGACTTCTGGTTGTAGAAATTGATGCCGGTCAGATCGGAGGGCAGCAGGTCGGGCGTGAACTGCACCCGTTTGAAGTTCCCGCCCACCGTGCGCGCAAATGCACGCAGGAGCATGGTTTTGCCGGTGCCGGGCTTATCTTCCAGCAATACATGGCCTCCGCAGAGGAAGCTGACCAGAATTTTCTCGGTAGCATCCTCCTTGCCCACAATGACACGGGCACAGTTGGACACAACTTTTTCGCGGTAGGCGGTAAAAGCGGCAGTGTTCATTGGTGTTTCCTTTCCCAAAAACAATTTTTCTAAGTGTACTCTTGTTTGGAAAGGGTGTCAACAAAAAAGAAGGCAGAGCCTCCCGGGTGGGAAGTTCTGCCTTCTGCGGCGTATTGAATTGGTACGGGGAGCCGGTGCGGCTTAGTACATGCCGCCCTTCCAAACCACACTTTTGGAGCCGAATCACGCATATCCGGAAGCGTAGACTTTTGTAGAATTATCAAGGCCGCAAGCCGATTTTTCCAGATTCTCCGTTTTTGCACGATCCACGCTTTTCTACGCAAATCTACGCCACTTACCGGGTGATTGGCGTAAGTTTTGGCGTAAGTTTCGGCGTAAGCAATTCCGCTTCATGCGTCGAAAATCACAGGTTGCCGGCGATCTGTTCAAAGGCTCTTTCAACCGATTCAAAGCTGCTGTGCGTGTAGACATCCAACGTCACACTGGCATTGGAGTGTCCCATCAGGTATTGCAGGCTTTTTACATCCAGCCCGGCCTGCTGAACATTGGTGCAGAAGGTGTGTCGCAGCACATGAGGTGTAATGCGCGGAACAGGTTTGCTGTACGCCTTCTCAAACTTTCCCTGCACGCCACGCATATAGTTTTCCAAGTGCATTGCCACCTTCGGCATTCCGGACTTGTCCAGAAAGAGGAATCCGCTGCAGCCATCCACCAGCGCTTCCACTTTCGTGGACGCTCTTGCTTTTACTACACGCCGCAACGCTGCACAAACGGTATCTGTCATGGGAACATTGCGGATACCGCTTTTTGTTTTCGGCGGTGTGACAAAGTAGGGCTTTTCAGCCGTCCGGCAAAGCTGCCGCCGGACATGGATACAGTGCCGTTCAAAGTCGATATCTGCTCGTGTCAGGCCATACAACTCACTCACACGCAAGCCGGTTCCCATAAGAATGACGATATCATCATAATAGTTTCCGCCATAGTCTTGAACGAATTGCAGATATTTCTCCTGCTGTTCTCTGGTCAGGGCATTGCGCACATAAGCGTCCTTCGGCACAACGTCCGACAGCTTGAACTTGAACGGATTTTTGCGGATAATGTCATCCTCTACCGCCATCTCAAACGCCGGTCTGACAACGCTTTGCAGGATTCCTATGGTGTTTTGCTTGAAACCGCTGTCATGCAGAAACACGAACCAGCCTTTCGCATCGGACAATTTTACCGTTTTGATGGCTTTTTGCCCGAAAGGGTCCGCATGAATCCGCTTGACCGCTGTGTTGTACGACCGCAACGAATTTGGCTTCAACCCACGTTTCAGATTCATATAGCGGTCAACCAAATCAGCCACTGTCATCTCTCCGGCAGCGTAGTCGATGCCGTCTGCCAGATCGCGCCTCAGATCTTCCTCTTTTTTCCGCAGCTCTGTCAGGGATTTAGCGTAAATACAACGCCGTTTCTTGTGGATATCGGTATAACGATAGTCGTAGGTGCCGTTTGCTCTCTGGCTTTCGCCATCCTTCAAAACACGGCCCTTGCTATCCTTGCGCTTTTCAGGCATTTAGAAGCTCCTTTCTGTGAAAAGCGCATATAGGGGTTAATTTTAGTATACCATACCGACCATGCGATTTCCACCGATATCGAATAGAAAAGACGTTGCATCATTCTCAAATAGAATACGCCTGCTCAATAAAGCAATCAAACAGACGGCGCTTGATCAAACGCTTGTTGCCCACCCAAAGGACAAATTTGCACTTATCCTCGTTGGTAATCTCGCGCAGTTTATTGATGCCAATGCCGGAATAAGCCGCAGCTTCCTCCAGCGTTAAATTGCTCTTTTCCCAGATCGGGACATCTTTCATAGGCATTTTCCTTTCCTTGTAGCTGTGCTGTGTGCCAGCAAGTTTTTCAAGCTTTCTTTCCGATTCATCCAATCAATGCTTTCAGCCGTTCCAGCTTCTCCTGTGCGGTTTCCCTGCGGAAACTGGCCCCAATGCAGGAGATTGGAACACACATTTCCAGCAGGCGGTCATAGATGCGGGCATGAGCAGTATCTTGTGGGTGCCGTATCTCGTCCAGCGTCAGGTTTGTGGTGACGATCAGCGGCTTCCGGCTGCGGTATCGGCTGTCCACGATGCTGTAGATCTGTTCCAGTGCGTACTCGGTACCACGCTCCATGCCGAAATCGTCAATGATGAGCAGGGGATAGCGGCAGAACTTGTCCACAATATCATTTCGCCCGGAAAAGCTGCCGTTCAACTCGTTCAGGATTCGGGCAAAGTTCGTCATCCGCACAGGCACTTCCTGCTCCATCAGAGCGTTTGCGATGCATCCGGCAAGGAAACTCTTGCCGGTGCCAACACCGCCCCAGAGAAGCAGCCCAAGGTTCTCTGAACGCATGGTCTGCCATTGCTCCACATAGCGATGTGCATGGTGCATCTGCGGGCTGCGGCCATTGTCGTTTGCAAATGTCCAGTCCAGCATTGCCGGGTCAGAAAATCCCTCGGCTTTCAGCCGCCGCACAAGGTCGATGTGCTTTTGTTGGTTAATAAGGGCTTCCTGCTGTTCTCTTTCCGTGCGTTGGCAGATGCATTCGATTGGGTGCTTGTTCTTGCCCATCAGGACAAGACCTTTGGGAAAGAAGGCTTCTTTGGGCGTTTGGCACTTGCCGCAATAAAGCAGACCGTCCTTGCCATAATAATCTTCTGGATTTTCGGGAATACTGAAAACGGACTGTTCAAAAATTTTTTCAATCGTCTTTATAGGCTTTCTCCTTCCACAAAGGTGTAGTCCGGGATACCCGGTGTTGTCTTTTTCTCTGTCTTCTGCCGCTTTGCCCAGATACGAAGTGTAGCAGCATGGTCGGCGTACTTCTTTCCGGTAGACTGGATATAAGCGGACAACTGCTCAATCAGACCATCCAGCCCTGCAAAGTCAGCCTTGAGCCGCTTGTACTCCTTTTCCGTTAGAAAGACATTCTGGTATTCTCCCAACGATAGACGAGCATTGTTTGATCTTATCAGGTGGTTATCATTCAGGTTGTTCTTATTACGTTGGTTAGGTGTGCATTTCTGCGCGATCACACTGCTCGTTTCTGCACAGTCATGCTCGGCGTTTTTGCATACTGTGACAGCGCAATTTTGCGTAGTGTACGGAACCTTGAGCAAAATGCGGCTGGGCTTGGAAAATCCACTGCGGATACGTTCCACGAGCTGTGCGTTTTCCAGTTCGGAGAAAGAGCGCGTTACACTGGAAATGCAGCACCCTAAATCTTTTGCCAGATGGGAAAGCGGATAGATCACATAAATGTGCCCCTGTGTATCGATCCAGTTATTCTTTTGAGAAAGCGTAGCCCGGTCAAGCAGCAGGGTATAGAGCAGTTTTGCCGTGTGGCTCAGGTCTGTATCCAGCAGAAAGCGGGCATAGGGCAGATATTGCGGCAGTGGCATATTGGGTTTCAAGTAATCCGAAATGGAATTCACCTCCATTTTTACATCCGAATTAGTGCTAAACCGTTTGAGAGTTTTGGTTTCCATCATTATTCAGACGATCTTTTACCGTCTGAAGATACCGACTGGCACGGTCGATAAAAATCAGCAGTTTCTCATTGTTCTTCGGTTCAGTAAGAATATCCGGGTATTCACGAAAGCACATTTCCCACCGCCGGACAAAATCCTCCTGCGCTCCCTGAATCTCGCACATCATGGCTTCGCCATCTGCCAAGCGGCGAGGTGAATAGATGCTCTTGACGGCATCCTTGAGATTCTGCTTTTCTTCCTTGTTGAGTCCTTTCTTATGCCCCTGAATGTCTTGCTTGAAGGTCGTTATAAACTCATTGCCCTTTGAAGGCGAAGAATACGAATCCGTGATACTGGAATCCCGTTCGCCTTTAGGCTTACGAAGCTCTGCCACAACTTCGGGACGCTTTTCCTTTGGAACCTTTGCAATCGAGGAAATTTCACGGTCGGTTGCCCGGATCTTTCCACTCAGGATTTCTTTCTGCGCTCCGGGTACTGCCTCCTCCGCAGCTTCCACACCTTTTGCAAATTGCTCTGCACGGTAAACATAACTTTCGGATGTTCCATGTTCCGCAGCGACCTTCGACCGTGAACCGTGCTTTGTGCGGTCTGGTTCATTTTGAACCAGACCACTTTCAGATGCCAAAGTATACTGATTGCCGTGAAACGATTTGATTTGCTTTTCCGCTTCTGCCTGCTTTCCGATCAGGAACTTTTTCTGTTCTGGGGTCAGGTTTCGCCGCCCAAGCTGATTTTTACAGATCCATACGAGTGCTTCATAACGGCTGGAAAATTCTTTTTCGATGACTTCAAATGGAATAAATGGATATTTCCGAAGAATTTGATAGCGTGTATGTCCATCCACAATATAGCCGTTCCACGTGATGATCGGATTCAGTACACGTTCTTCTTTTAGGATGTTCATTTCCAGTTGGTGGGTTTCCTCAAACGACGGAGGGTTGATTTGATTCTGGAACTCCGGATCGATTTTAAGCTGGCTCAGTTTTGTCATAAGCAAACCATCCTTTCTGAAATGAAATAGAATATCATTGTTCTTACGCCGTTCTCTCTGCATGGTGTTCCTGCCCCTTTCCAGCGGCGTTTTCCGGCTCTCCTTTTCAGGATCTTCGCCGGGTATCCCATGCAGACGGTCATGCGGTTTTCAAGGTTCAATGAAGGCTTTGAAATTAGATTAACACATTCACACAAGATTTTTTAGGAGGCCGTACCTCCGGTTTTTGGTTATAAAAAAGCGGAAGTAGTGCTTCCGGTTTTCTGCTGCAAACCATTGAGAAAATTGTATCACATCGTAAATTTTGTTTTTAGGAACTGGTAGTTCCAGTTTTTAAAAAATACGAAGTGAATTTCAAGGCTAAATCGGAACTGTTGGTTCCGGTTTTGCGTATCAACGTAATTTCAAATTTGGAGTGCCGTTCTCTCTGCACGGACTTCCTACCCCCTTCCAGCGGCGTTTTCCGGCTCTCCCACTTGGGGGTCATCGCCGGGTATCCCATGCAGACGGTCATTCGGTTCTCAAGGTTCGATGAAGGCTTGTAGAAAGCATATCACAATCAACCAAGTGTTTTTAGGACGTATCAGGTCCGGTTTTGAGGGAGAAAACCGGACTTGGGAGGTCCGGTTCTTGTGAACGGCTCTGGATAGAGCATACAATAAAATCGCTCGATTTTTTAAGAAGTGATACTTCCGCTTTTTGCCTTCAAAACCGGAAGTAATAGTTCCGGTTTTGTGTGATATTGAATGAATCAACGACGATTTTTCAGAAACGAATTTTTTCAAGAAAATTTGCTTATTCAGCGACCGTTAAGGTGCGGAACTAGCGCATTCTTGTGCTGAATACCTGCTTGCTGCGATTGCAAATGCGAAAACTTCCTAAGAAAAAATAACCGTCCGCTTCAAGTTGAACTTGAAAACGGACGGTCCTGATTAGAAAATAATTTTCAAATTTGGGAAGCGCATTGAGAGGCTTCATAGTTGTTGCAAGCAGTGTCTTCGTATATACAAAGACCATTTTTGCGTTGCAAAAATACTTGTTGGGAACACCCAAACCCTTGAACTGCATCCGGTGGATGCAGACTGTGCGATTGCATCGCTGATTCGTTCAAACTCATCGCAGCCCTATATTATCGCTCACACTCCCGATCGGGATGTCAAATGCAGAAGCGGCCATCTGCATCTACGCAAACAGCCGCTTCATGATTCATTTTGTACTGGTCACTGCAGTACCTTATTCATCAGCTCTTGATAGCTGTCCACATGGTCGTATGTCACAAGACCATCTGACAATTTTGCGAAGAGCTTCTTGGCGCAGTCGATCTTGGACTTCTCGATCGGGCGCAGGTTCAGGCTTTCCATCGTGCCTTTGGTTTCTGCTACAAAATAGATGTGCTTCACCTTGCCCTCATGGAACACGATTGCCCAGTCCGGGGAGTAGTGTCCAACCGGGGTCGGAATATAGAAGCCTTTCGGCAGTTTTGCATAGATAAAGACTTCCTCTGCACGGTCCAGATTTTCCGCAAACTTCCGTTCCACGCTCTTTTCCGCTGTGCCATCGGTGAAAACGTAATCCTGAATCGCCTTTTGTGCCTTGTAAGCCTTATCCATCGTCAGAGCGTGTTTCTCTGCCGTAAAGATGCTGCTGTCGTAGCTACCCTCAATGGTATCATAGGTGATATGCTCCACGATCATGGTAGCTTTCTGCTCCTTGACCAGCCGGATCACCTTTGCGATAAATTCTTCCGGGTTGTTCTGGTACATCGCAAAGGTTGTCGGCTTGATGCCCTGCAAAATCCGTGCAACGGTATGCCGGGTCAGCGTTGTGCCCTCTGCAATTTTGCCGATCAGGTCATACGCAACCTGACCTGCGTAGTCATGTTCTAATTTTTTTGTTCTGCTCTTGGCATCGCTGAAGCTGCTGCCTTCTCGCACCATATCGGCACTCAGGACATCTTTCTGCCCGGCATAGGTAACGGTATATTGCAGGCGACTGACGTACAGTTCCCTGTCGATGTGTACGATTGCTTTCTGAATCAATTCCTCAGAATCAAATTTCACCGTATAGGCGTATTTGTGGTTGATCGTCTGCCAGAGCTTCTGGAACTCTGCCTTTTCAAACCGGTCGTTCAGCGGATTTTCCAGCACTTTCGGCTTGTTGCCATCCTCAAACATAGACTTGAGCATACTGTCATCATAAATTGCCTGCACAAGCGTGTGCACGCCCTCTTCAATGGGCTTCAGCGTTTCCGGCACCGGTGCAAGTGTTCCGGTCTGCACATCGTCCCGGTAGTCCTGCGTGACGTTATCCTGCTCATCCACATAGTTATTGCGGACAAGGTACTGATAAATCGCCCGTGCCTGACGGTCATCCACCTTGACAATTTTGCCATCCAGCCTGATAGTCTTGCCGGTAAAATATGCAATGTCTGCCTTGCGTGGGCGGTCATACAGCACTGCTTCGGTCTGCTTTTGCAGTCCGTCCACAAATCCTGCATAGCTCTCGCTGGCAATAACGGTCAGGACGTTGATATCCTGCACCTTATCTCCCAGCACTTCCGCATCCATGCGGTTTCCGTCCTTATTCACGCACAGACGCAGACCACGGCCTACTTCCTGCCGCTTCTGCGTGGTGCTGTCGCTGTGCTTCAGGGTGCAGATTTGGAACACATTTGGGTTATCCCAGCCTTCCCGCAGGGCAGAGTGGGAGAAGATGAACCGGGTCGGCTCTTCAAAGGACAGCAGACGTTCCTTATTTTTCAGGATCAGGTCATAGGCAGAAATGTCATCCGACATATCTGAGCCACGCTTGACCGAACTGTTGACGCTGTGACCTTTCTTGTCGATGCTGAAATAGCCCTTGTGGACATCATGCACATCGGTTGAATCCAGATAGGCTGTATAAGCAGGGTCGAACAGGGTGCGATGCTCATTCAGAACCGAAAGATACTCCTGCTCAAAAATTTTGCCGTACTCGCCCAGCAGCTCGTTTCCTTCTTCATCGTACTGGCGGTATTTTGCCACTTCGTCAATGAAAAACAGGGAAAGCGTCTTGATGCCCAGTTTGAAAAGTTCCTGCTCTTTTTCAAAGTGCGAAAGGATCGTTTCATGAATCTGTACCCGGCGCATATCGTTTTCGGAAACGTCGCCGGTAACATCACCTTTGCGGATGGTGTCTCCGTTCGTAAAGGTCACAACGCCCGTGATCGGGTCGATTTCCGACACCACGAAGCCCTTGTACTGCTCCATTTTCTCGGAGATATAATAAAGATTATCGCCCACATCCAACGTATGGAACTCTCGCTTCGTGCCGTTCTGGTGGCTGACCTCCATCTCCACTTTTGCCCGTGGCGGATTCTTCGGGGAGATGATGATGCTTTCCAGATACAGATACTTGTCCGTACCACGCAGATTTTTGACCTCAAAGCCTTTGACTTCGATTTTCTTGACCAGTCGCTTATTGTAAGCGTCCAGCGCATCCAGAACGTAAATCAGATTATGCTGCTTGGCGTGGGTAGCAGAGTAATTCAGTGTGAAAAGTGGATTGAACTTTTTCAGGGCTTTCTGAGTGGCAGAGTCCTCTTTGCCCATCTTCTGCGGTTCGTCCAGAATCAGGATCGGGCGGTTGGCGGCAATCACATCAATCGGGCGGCGGGAACCGAACTCATCCCGCTTGGTGTAGATAATACGCGCCGCAGCATCTCCCTTGCGGCCTTCCACGTTCTTGTCCTCGTTCATGGAGGCGGCAAACGCCTGCGTGTTGATGATCATGACATTGATGCCGGAATTGCTGGAAAAGGAATCCAACTGATTCAGGTTGCTGCTGTTGTAGATAAAGAACCGTGCCTTTTTGCCGTAGCACTCCATAAAGTGATCGGCAGTGATCTCAAAGGACTTCTTTACGCCTTCACGGATGGCGATACTCGGCACAACAACGATAAATTTGCTCCAACCATACCGCTTGTTCAGCTCGAACATGGTCTTAATGTAAACATAGGTCTTGCCTGTGCCGGTTTCCATCTCAATATCCAGAGAACACCTGCCCAGCGGTGCCACCAACTTGTCCGACTGATGGATGTTTGCTTCTGCTTGCAACGCGCGGATGTTCTGAAGCAACTCCTGATCAGTCAATTGGAGTGCTTCGTTCTTAAAACCAGAATCGTTGATCAAATCCTGCAATTCCACCTGTGTTGCATCGTCCCCACTGGAAACAAGGCTCAACTGCTGCGGCTGTGCGGACAGACTTCCCATATCCCGCAGGTAAGACACACCTGCATTATAGGGCTGACCCTGAAAAACCCGTGCCACCGCATCCACAGCATCCGTTTGGTACTGCTGAATCTTAAAACTAAACTTCATCTTTGTGGTTTACCTCCTGCTCCAGCATCAGGAACCGGTCAAAATCGCTTTCATACAGGCGATCCTGAATGACACGATACTTTTCGTATTCGGTTTCTGCATGGAGTTTGGCCTGTTCTGCGCTGATTTTACCGGGGCCTGTCAGCAGTTCATTGCCGTTGAACTCCAGAAAACCGTCCAGCCGCTTTGCCCAGTCCTCCATGCTCATGGGGATCTTGCGCTCGGCCTGCAGCTCGGCATAATCCAGATAGAGCGACACGATTCGCTCCAGATAGTTCATTTCCTCTTTGCTCAGGTAGTTTTTGGCTACTGTCACATCCGCTTTCAGGATTTTCCCATCCGGCGCATTTTCCCATGTGGTAAGCCCCATGTGCTCCTTGTTGGCATCGGCACGCTCCACGATCAGTTCTGCCGCCGTGTGGCGATGCACAGCATAGTGCATCTTATTCTGAACCGTCTGGAAGAACAGGCGGGTCGTCTTGGCGTCCTTGTCATAATCAAACGCTGTTGCGTACAAATCCGTCACTTTCTGGTAGAACTTGCGCTCCGACAGACGAATTTCCCGAATCTGCTGCAACTGACGCTCAAAATATTCATCCGTGAACATATGACCTTTTTTCAGCCGCTCCACATCCATTGTCCAGCCCTGAATGGTGTGGTCCTTGACGATCTGCCCCGCCCACTTGCGGAACTGCACAGCACGCTGATTGTTCACCTTGAAGCCCACGGCAATAATCATCTGCAAATTATAATGCGTCAGTTCCCGATTGACCTGACGAGTGCCCTCGGTCTGAACTATCCGAAATTTCCGGATAGTTGCCTGCTCGGTCAGTTCGCCGTCCGCATAGATTTTTTTGATATGCTCGTTGACCGTGCGCACATCCACATCATACAGTGCCGCCATCATCTTCTGCGTCAGCCAGATGTTTTCATCCTCATAGCGCATTTCATAGCTTGCATCGCTCTCACCCGTAGAAGCCACAAAGGTCAAATATTCTGCCGCTGAACTGCGAATAGCAAGTTCTTTTTTCTTTTTATCATCCATATCACATTTTCACCATTAAAGAACAGCAATAAGGATAGTAGCAACAAGCGAAGCTAGCGCAATACCCGCAGAAACAAGGGCAATAATCAGCATCTTTGTATTATACTTTTTTGCTTTTTCAGCTTCCTGTTTGCTTTCTTCCAGCTCTTTCTCCTTCAGCAGGTACAAATCGTTAAGTTTTGAATAGTTATCATTAAGTCCCTCTACCACTTTCTGATTTCCTTCAAGTATTGGTTTTATTTCCTCTGCAAGAATCTCGTTCAGTGGCGTAATGCTATCAATCATTTCCTGATTTCGCCTATTCATTTCATCAATAAACGAGGTATCTATTCTTGGGGTTAAATCAGGTAAATTAATACCATTAAAATCCATTACAGCACCTTCCTTACCGTTTCCGGGCTATACGTTTCAAAAATCTGGTCGAAATTTGTCGCAACGCTGTCGTTGGCCATGGAGCTGTCACGGAAAACAGCATAGTACGGCTTCATCTGGGCAATGGCCTTGACAGTCTCCTCCGTCACATCATGGTCGAAGCAGGCCAGCAAGAAGCCGTCTGCCACGTTGAACACCTTTTTGCCTGCGATTTCTTTTACCTCAATGGGGCTGGACAGCAGCACACCCAGATCCAGCATCACCTGGAACAGCAAGTCCTCCGGGGTACGGTCTTCCTTCACGTTGTCCACCAACGAGAACAGATCCTGCTGGCTGATTTCTTCCGGCGTGTAGTACACAGGCTTCATGTTGCTTTCGTCCAGACGCAGGCAGCGGAAGCCGATGTCCAAATCAGCCGGAGCCGTCAAACCGGCATCCTCTTTGATTTTCTTGCCTGCACGACGAATACGCTCCTTGCCGATTTCGCAGATGTTCTTGTAGCCTGCCTTGTAGGCTTCGCTCTTTTCGTCCGTCTTTTCGGGCAACTGCACCATGATAAATTTACGGTGTCCGCCATCCTCAGCGTTTAACTGCATTACAGCGTGAGCAGTAGTGGCTGTTCCGGAAAAGAAATCAAGCACAATACTGTCATCGTTTGATGCCATTTGAACCAGCGATCGAATGAGTTTTGTCGGTTTTGGATTATCAAAAATTCCTTTGTGTCCAAAAAGTTGTTCAAGTTCAGAGCTTCCTTCTTGGTTACTTCCGAATCGTTCCGGTGTGAAAAAATTGATAGCGGCTTGTCCATCGCGTTTAGCATCGGAAAGATAAATTTTTATGCGAGGAAATCCATTTCCATTATCTGTCCAATAAACACGATTTTTAGATACAAGTGATTTGAAAGTTTCTTCATTTCCATACCATGTTTCTGTAAACGAAATACCTGTCGGTGTAGTTATAGTGTATCTTGTACCGCCTCTTCCAACTGCTGCTTTCCATGGATTCGTAGACCACGCTCCACAGGGGTCATTGTCTGGATTTTTATACTCTTTGCATCGTTCTTCTGAAAGAGGAATACCATGAAACGCCTTTTTTTCCGAAAGAAATTTACCATTTTTAGCAAAAACAATGATACTTTCTGAAACCTTTGCAATCATTTTTGACTTATCATTTGGCTGATTTGTCCGTCGTCTCCACGCTATACACGATTCAAAATTGTCCAAACCAAAAACTTCTTCAGACAGCTTCAAGAGATTGTCCATTTCATAATCATCGATACTGATGAAAATAACTCCATCCTCTGCCAGCAAATCTTTTGCCAGTTTCAGCCGAGGATAAATCATATTGAGCCAATCCGTATGAAAACGGCCATTGCTTTCGGTGTTTGTCACCATGCGGTTGCCTTCTTCGTCATACTGGCCGCTGTTTTCCATGTAATCCTCGGTGCGTTGTGCAAAGTCGTCCTCATAGACAAAATCATTGCCGGTGTTGTACGGCGGGTCAATGTAGATCATCTTGACCTTGCCCAGATAGGTTTCCTGCAAGAGCTTCAGCACTTCCAGATTGTCGCCCTCGATATAGAGGTTTTCGCTGTCAAAGCCGCCGGGTGTGCCATCCTTGCCAACACTGTCGGCCACCACCGGACGCAACGTTGCCGTGATGGGCGCATTGGCCGCCAACATCGCCTTTTTCTTATCTGGCCAAGTAAACTGATAGCGTTCCTCCCGACCTTCTACGATAGAATCGGAAAGCTCCTGCCGCAGAACGTCAAAGTCAATGGCGTGTTCTACTTTGCCGTCACGTTTTACCTCGGTAATTGCATTGGGGAACAGCTTACCGATCAGCTCAATGTTGCGCTGTACACCGTCAAGGCTGTGCATTTTTAGGGTGTCCATCATATAACCTCTCACTTTTTATAAATAGAATTCAACGTCTTCATGTTCATATAGTGGCAAATCTTTTTCTTCAAATTCTAATCCTTTGCAGACGCCACGATAAAGAAGACAACAAATCGAATCATAGTACAGATTTCTGTGTTGAATAAATCTCTGAATCGTTGCACTCCCCGTAGTCGATATAAGACCATCCGGCACATTGCCGTCTGGAAAGTCCGCTGTACAGGATGGATTCATTTGTATGCCAAGTTTTTTCGATGAATAGCACTGTGAATCTATACACAGAAATCTCATATCACCAATATTATTGCAGATAAGTTTATAGTCATATTTATTTCGAATAAGATATTTGCTAGTATCAAAAATATTATAATATGTTTCTTCGTATAATTCAGGCAAATTAGAAAACAGTTTTCCGCATATATCATTGCATCTGGAAATATACTCTGGATTATTGAATTGAACCAAATCGTACCAATGATATCCCCAAACCGGAGTAATCTCTTGCACCTTCCGTTTTTCAAGTTCAAGAATTGCCAAAAGCCACCGTACACTTTCATCTGTCAAAAGCCCAAGCACACTTCCTCGAAAACGATTTTCATCATCTCTTCCATAAGCACAATATTTTTTGAAATCTTCCGGACATGAACGTGCGCACTCAAAGATATCGTAGAAATTTTTTCTTCCACGAGAGAGAATTTCATTTGTCCGTTTTACATATGCAATTTCCTTATCTGAAGACGCATATCCTGAGAGAACAAAGCACATGTAATTGTGCAACAATACGAATCTACGATGAATATCAGACGGCAAGTATATATTCGATTTTGATTTTTCAAAGAAACAGTTGCTTTTTTCAATGAAGTCCTCCACCCGTTCTAACAGCACAAGTGTTGGTAAGCAGTCGTGTTGTATTCCGATTCTAAAATAGTTTTGAATAATTTCATGTAGTGTGTTTTTACTATATTTCTTCAAATCGGTTTCAGATATAAAAGAAAAATGTGTAAACATATTTTCTTTTATATTCCAGTCATATTCGTGCACTCCTGTGTCAAGATTTCCACGCATTTGAGGATACAACGCAACACACCCAGCAACTTGAATCGTTCTATCATTAACTTGAATATCACGGTTCGAGCTATACTTAATGCCAATCCTCCACAAATCCGGAAAAACACATTCCTTTATCTTCTTCAAGTCACCATTCAAGTGCTGGTTAAGGTAATCCACGGCATCTTGAAGTTCTGAAATCTGCTGAGGTGTTTTATATACAAAAAGTCGATTACGTTCTTGAGCGATATGCCTCATTTCCAAAATGAAAGAATTTATATCAGAAATAAACTCTGTCTCCTGAAAATGATATGTCACTGTCTTTTTTCCTTCAAAATTCAATCGCATAAGCGTTTCATCTGAAAGATATATCCAGAATACCTTTTTGGTCGAAAGATCTACGACAAAGTAAATTGCCGGACATTCCGTCACCTTGTCTTTAACATACTGCAAGAAATTTGTTTTGAGTGAATAATCATATTTTCCAATGTTTTTTCCTTTTGTATTCTGTATCAATTTGTCAACTTTTTTTATTTGGACGATAAATTGTTTGACAGGTTCACATTCATTGTTTACAAGCTCAAATGTTCCATCATAATTTGGAGTTCGATCATTTTCGCTAAAAAAAGTTTTAATTTCACGTGTTGATTCCAAAAGTTCCTCTAGAATTCTGATTGATTCAGACTCGTCAAAAGCTGATTTACTATGCTTTGAAATCATTGAATTAGACATCTTTCAGCCTTTCCTTTAACATTTTAATTTTTTGAACCATCTCAAATTTCTTTTTCGGTTGCTTTTCCTTACGGATTTTAGCTTCCAGTGCAGCAATCTGCTTTTCCAGCTGCTCACGCTGCTTCTGCTGCTCAATGCTTTCTTTCAGCGTAGTGCCATTTTCTTCAACCAGAACATCACCTGCGATCTGACGGACAAAGTTCTCGTATACAGCATCCAGCGTAAGCCCTTCCAGATGCACCGGCAGGTCGTCCTCGTCCAGCCAGTCCGTAGAATAATAGCGATCAACCTTAAAGGCTGTCTTGCCCGCCGCAGCCTCCTTGTAGCCGATGACAGCACGATACTTGCCCTCGTATTCCAGCAAAAAGAGGATGTGATACGGAATTTCCCGGTCGATCTGGCGCAGCACACTCTCGTCCAGCTCCGGGGCAGACAGCCGCACCTCGAACACCTCGATCTCCGTCACCTGCCCGCCAGCAGCCAGATTCAGGGTGGTAGTCGCAATCTTATTGCGCCAATAGATGATTTTGATCTGCTCGACAAAGGCTTTCTTCATAGCCGGTGTCACAGCAATGTTTTCATAAAACTTCTGCTTAGGGATACGTTTATTGAACTCGGTAGTCATAGGCAAACCAAGCACATTCTTCACCTCTGTTCGTTCATTTTACAACAAGGAAGCAGATCAATTCAAAATCATCCAGTCCGGACACCTGACTGAGCAATGCCGTTGTTCCGCCCGCAGAGAACAGGCTGTCGATGTCGCTTTCTTCTTTGACATCAATGATCGAGTCAATGGCTTCACTCAGCAATTCGGACATTTCTGCCATGTCCTTTCCATCGTCTGTTTCCCTGTTGAAGCGTTCATACACCTCTTTGATTGGCTCAGTCTTTCCACGGCACAGCAGCCGGATATCGTCCAACATCTTTTTGGGGTTCAAGTAGTCGCAGATGATCTGCCCATCCATGCCGATGTAAACCATGTAGAACGGATGGATGCGGTTCCGATTGTCCACATTGACGCTGTCATTGATGTTTTTCAGCACGAAGATCACTCCCTCCGGCAGTTCATCCGTAGCCGGAACCACCGCATGAAGTCCACGGGGCTTCTTGTCCAGATCACCATTGTGTTTGATGTAATCCAGCAGGTCGAGCCGGAACTCGTTCAGTCCCAGATCCATGATGGAGATGCCGTCCGACATATCCTCGATGTCAACGACCTCTTCCTGCAAGCGTTTCAGCTGTGCCTTGCGATACTCCAAATCACCCTTTTCTTCGGGGTTGATAAGGTCATCATCGCCGGTGGAGGTCATAACGGTGATTTTCATGCGGGTCTCCACACGGGATTTCAGGTTGATGTAATCGTCCAGCGTCAGATCAGGCCAGAAGTTCACAAGTTGGATGTACTGGTTTCTGCTGCCGATACGGTCGATTCGTCCAAAACGCTGGATAATGCGTACCGGGTTCCAGTGAATGTCATAGTTGATCAGATAATCGCAGTCCTGCAAGTTCTGACCTTCAGAAATGCAGTCTGTCGCAATCAGCACATCAATTTCCGTGGCACTACCGGGCATCAGAACATCCCGGTCTTTGGAAATGGGAGAGAAGCAGGTCAGCACGTTGTTGAGTGTTGCCTTGAAGCCTTTGATCGTGGTACGTCCGTCAATCGAGCCGGTAATTACAGCGGTATTCAGCCCATATTTCTGCTTTACAAACGCACTCACATTGTCAAAGAGGTACTCTGCCGTATCCGAAAATGCAGAGAAAATCAGCACTTTTCTGTTGCCGGCATTGATCGGGTGCTCAATTTTTTCAGACAGCAGCTGGAACAGTTCTTGCAGCTTTGTGTCATGCTGCGGCGTGATATCTGCCACCATAAAGGTCAACAGCTCCAGAATTTCTGCATCTTTCCGAAGCTCCGTACGCCAGCTCTTCCAGTCCATATCCGCAAGGTCGATTTTGACTTTTTTGCCGACGGTGAAAAAGTCAGTGTTTTCATCGTCCATGTCAAAATCGTCTCCGGCCATGTCGTATATATCCAGATCAGCGTGGCCGGAGCGTTCAAACTGGTCAATGGACTGAATCGTACCATCAATCAGTTTCTTGATGCGCATCAGGGTCAGCTGGAACGAATGTACAGAGCTTTCCAGCCGTTTCAGCAGATTGATACTCATCAACCGACAAATACCCTGCTCACGGCCTCTCTGGGTCAGATTCTCTCCCTTATTGTGCGTCAGCTCCTGATATTTCTGGATCTTACTTGCGAAGATGTAGTTGGAGGGCATATAGACGCACAAGCTCAGCTGAATCAGCTGCTCGTAAATCTCATTGTAGTTGATAGCATTATTCAGGTCTGTCAGGCATGGACGGACGGAAATCGGCTTCAACCGCTCTGGGAACTTTCCGATAGCGTTGGTGTTGTAGTACTTCTCGATATGCTTCCGAGAACGTGCGATGGTAACACTGTCCAGCAGCTCGAAGAAGTCGAAATCCAATGTCCGCAGCAGCGCATCCGTGGTTCTCTCTTCTGGTTTCAGTTTGCTCCATGCGTTAAAGGCTTTCTGCGCCTGCTTAAAGATGTCTTCAATGCTCTTTGAGGTGTTCAGCCTTTCATCCAGATATTCGGAGTTTCCCTCATAGGCAAGAGCCAACTGATTTTTCAAGTCAACAAAGCGGTTGTTGACAGGCGTTGCCGAAAGCATCAGCACCTTGGTCTTGACTCCGGCACGGATCACCTTATCCATCAGCCGCTGGTAACGATTGTCCTGCGTCTTGCTATGAGTTCCGATTCCATTACGGAAATTGTGCGATTCATCAATGACGACCAGATCATAGTTGCCCCAGTTCAGGCGATCCAGGTCGAGGCCATTCGACTTTCCGCCGCTTCTGGACAGGTCTGTGTGGAACAGGACGTCATAGTTCAGCCGATCCGATGCAATCGGGTTGTTCACATAGTTGTCCTTGTAGGTATTCCAGTTCTCTGCCAGCTTTTTGGGGCACAGCACAAGAACCGACTTGTTTCGATTCTCATAATACTTTACGACAGCCAGTGCGGTAAAGGTCTTGCCAAGGCCAACACTGTCCGCAAGGATGCAGCCGTTGTACTTTTCCAGCTTATTGATGATGGCAAGCACCGCATCCTTCTGGAAGTCGTACAGCAGACTCCAGATCTTGCTCTGCTTGAAGCCGGTTGCCTCATTCGGCAGTTCGTCTTCTGAGATGTCGTCCAAAAACTCGCTGAACACATGATACAGCGTCATAAAGTAGATGAACTCCGGGGAATTTTCAGCATAAGCCGTGCTGATATTCTCCAGTACTACATCTGTGACATCCTGCATTTTGTCCCGGTCGTTCCAAAGAGAATCGAACAACTTCATGTACTGCTGTGCGAACGGAGCCTCCATGCAGTTGACCATGTTGTAGCTGTTATTTCCGCGCTCACAGCCAATATCAACTGTCGTAAATCCGCCAATCGGCATATAGGCGGTCTGTGCTGCGCCGGAATCCACAGTCATAAAGCCAGCCATATTTTCACCGGTAGTGTTCGATTTGAACGTAGCCTTTCTTCTGATCCAGTCTGCGCATTCCTTTGCGATGGCTCTCTGGGTCATCTCATTGCGCAGTTTGATTTCAAACTCTGTACCGTAAAGGCTTGTTTCACGGGAAATGCGGGGAATGTAGAACTCCCGCTTCTGCTTTTCAGCCTTTTCTTTCACAAAAGTGGGCGACGTAAAGATAAATTCAAACTCGTCTATGGTCTCCAGCTGCTTCTTCAGCTCTTTATAGGCATACATCGAAAAGCAGACTGCCGCAATAGACACCCTACTGCCTTTTTTGATTTCCACCCGCAGATCATCTCGAACGGTATTGGTGATGTTATCCAGAATTTTCATATCATCCACCGGTTTTATGCTTATCTGCATTCTTTTATAGCCTCGACTATGAAGGCACTCTTACAAAACTCTATTTCTATTATACCACCCACTTTTTCCCCTGTAAACGAAAAAGCTGACGGTGTGTAGTGTGCAACACCCATCAGCTTTTCGTGATACAAAAATCGGCACCTGCTTTTTGCGGCAGGCGCCGATTTGTTACCTTATAATGCGCTTGATTTTTTGGCGTAAGTGGCGTAAGTTTGGCGTAAATCCGCTTTTGCGCGCTCCAAAAATCAAGGATTCATGCGGCTTTTTGGCAGTGATTAGTACATGCCGCCCATGCCGCCCATGTCACCACCGGCTGCGGGAGCAGCGGGGGGTTCGGGCAGGTCAGCAACCAGGCTCTCGGTGGTCAGCACCATCTCAGCGACGGATGCTGCGTTCTCCAGAGCGGAACGGGTGACCTTGGTGGGGTCAACGATACCGGCGGCGATCATATCCTCAACAAAGACCTCGTTCTGAGCGTCGAAGCCGTAGTTGGGCTTATTGGCAGAGACGATCTTGTCGATGATGACGCTGCCTTCCAGACCGGCGTTCTTGGCGATCTGGCGCAGAGGTGCCTCCAGAGCCTTCAGGACGATCTTGGCACCGGTGCGCTCGTCACCTTCCAGCGTGTCGCACAGGGCGCGCACAGCGGGGATGGCGTTGATGGGAGCGGTGCCGCCGCCAGCGACAACGCCTTCCTGAACAGCAGCCTTGGTTGCGTTCAGAGCGTCCTCGATGCGCAGCTTCTTATCCTTCATCTCGACCTCGGTAGCAGCACCGACCTTGATGACTGCAACGCCGCCGGCCAGCTTTGCCAGGCGCTCCTGCAGCTTCTCACGGTCGAAATCGCTGGTGGAAGCCTCGATCTGGTTGCGGATCTGTGCAATGCGGGCTGCAATGGCATCCTTATCGCCTGCGCCGCCCACGATGGTGGTGTTCTCCTTGGTGACCTTGACCTGACGGGCATGGCCCAGCATCTGGACGGTAGCGTCCTTCAGCTCATAGCCCAGATCAGCGGACACAACGGTGCCGCCGGTCAGGGTTGCGATATCCTGCAGCATCTCCTTGCGGCGGTCGCCAAAGCCGGGAGCCTTGACAGCGCAGACGTTCAGGGTGCCGCGCAGGCGGTTGACGATCAGGGTGGACAGAGCCTCGCCCTCGATGTCCTCAGCCACGATCAGCAGCTTCATGCCGTTCTGCATGACCTGCTCCAGCAGGGGGACCAGATCCTGGATGACGCTGATCTTCTTATCGGTGATCAGGATGGCGGCGTTGTCCAGAACAGCCTCCATCTTGTCGGTATCGGTGACCATATAGGGAGTCAGGTAGCCGCGGTCAAACTGCATGCCTTCCACGATCTCGTTGTAGGTCTCGGCGGTGGTCTTGTTCTCCTCGATGGTGATGACACCGTCGGAGGTGACCTTCTCCATGGCCTCGGCGATCAGGCGGCCGATCTCGGGGTCACCGGCAGAAATGGTGCCGACGCGGGCGATATCGTTGCTGTCCTTGACCTTCTGGCTGTGGGCCTTGATGGTCTCAACGGCCTTGGCAACAGCCTTGCTCATGCCGCGGCGGATATCCATGGGGTTGGCACCGGCGGTAACGTTCTTCATGCCCTCGGTGACCATGGCCTGTGCCAGAACGGTTGCGGTGGTGGTGCCGTCGCCTGCGGCATCGTTGGTCTTGGTTGCGACCTCACGCACCAGCTGTGCGCCCATGTTCTCGAACTCGTCCTTCAGCTCGATCTCCTTGGCAATGGTCACGCCATCATTGGTGATGACGGGTGCGCCGAACTTCTTGCCCAGCACCACATTGCGGCCCTTGGGGCCCAGGGTGATCTTCACGGTATTTGCCAGGGTATCAATACCGGCACACAGTGCCTTGCGGGCATCCTCGCCCTGCTTGATCTGTTTTGCCATAATCAAATCGCTCCTTCAAAGCTCAAATTTCAATTTCAGAGGGGAAACTTACTCCACGATGGCCAGGATATCGCCCTGACGCACGATGGTGCACTCCTCGCCGTCCACCTTGACCTCAGTACCGGAGTACTTGCTGGTCAGGACCTTATCGCCAACCTTCACGGTCATCTTGACTTCGTTGCCGTCCACGATGCCGCCGGGGCCAACAGCCACAACCTCAGCCACCTGGGGCTTCTCCTTGGCGCTGCCGGTCAGGATGAGGCCGCCCTTGGTGGTCTCCTCGACTTCAACGGCCTTGATAACAACACGGTCTGCAAGAGGAATGATCTTCATAGTTCTTGCCCTCCTATAATAAAATATAATGAAAACTTTTTTGGCACCTTCGGCCCGTTTCTGCTGGGCCTCCGGTTGTTTAGCACTCCTTTTCTCTGAGTGCTAAGTGTATTGTACTCATCTCAGGGGTAAAAATCAAGGGTTTTCTCAAAATTTGTTTGTTAAGAATTTATGACAACGTAAAAGCGCCCGGATATCGTATTTTTTCGTTGCGATACCCGGGCGCTTTTTCTCTTGTTTCAACCTGCTTTCGGCGTGAGCCATTCCTCCACCTTCTCGGTGCTGTACTCCACCATATCAGCGATCTCCTCAATGGAGTATCCCTTTCGGTACAATTTCTGTGCCATCATTCTGGCCTGTTCTTCCCGGCCTTCCGTATAGCTTTCCACTCTCAGTTCTTCCATCACTTTACACATTTCGCTCACTCCTTTCGGGTTTTCTTTCAGATAGCGTGTTCTCTCTGCCAGCAGTTCAAAATTCATTTCATCCGCGCTGGTGCAATTGAAATCGTGCATCAGCCTGCCGATTTCTGAATCATCCCGGTATTCCCCATTCACATACAGGATATGGGCACCATCATTGAACGGGCGGTTCAGCGTCAGATTCATGTTCTGGATCGTATAGACCGGCTCGCCAGCCTTGTAGTAATCATTTTCCGTGATGAAAATAACATAGGTATCCGGCAGTTCTTTATAATCCTGCTTTTCGTCCAGATTTTCCACGTCCATCACACTGGAATGATATCTTGCCCGGTGCGGGTCTGCGCCATTGTCCGCGCGCTGGACCTCAATGTCATACTTCTTGCCCGCACTGTCGGTTGCATAGGCATCCAGACAGATTGAACGCGCACCGGTCACTCGCTTCATATCAGCCTGTGTCTCGCATTTTGTCAGGATCAGATCAGGCTTTCCGGTAATGATCCGAAGCACCAACTCTGCCAGCGGAAGATTTTCCTTAAAGAGCCCTCGCATAAAGGTATCATCCATAGGGCGAAAGCTGCGCAGACGATCAAGGTCTTCCTGATGCCGCTTTTCTTTTTTCTCTGCATCCGACCAGTTCATAGCCCCATCCCTCCTGCTTTTTTCCAAACACCTTCTTACGGCTTCATCTTATCATAGAACTCTTCATAAATCAAGCGTATTTCTGTAAATTTTATACCACGGCGTGTTTCGCCACAAACCGCTCATACGCCGGGGTGGGCAGGAGGATGCGGCCGCTCAGGGGGCGCAGAACAGCCTCCACCGCATCACAGGGGGCGCACTCGCCATCAGCGGTGGCAACGATAGGGCCGCGGCCATCGGCGGGGCGCAGCGCCACCCGCCGGGCACGGCGGTAGAGGAAGTAGGGCTTTGCCTCCTCGGTGAGCTGGCCGTTCACAAAATGCCGGCCGCTCTTGTACATCCCCAGCAGCTTGGCAATGGTCAGCCGCCCCACCCTGCGGACGATCATCACGTCCAGCCAGCCGTCGGCGGGGTCGGCCTCGGGGGCGGCAAGGAAGCCGCCGCCATAGGCCCGGCCATTGCAGATGGCGCACATCAGGCAGTCCACGGTCAGTTCCTCGTCATCGATGGTAAAGGTGACCCTGCGGCCGATGTGCCCGCAGAGCTGCTCCACGATGGAGAGCAGATAGGACACCTCGCCGCCGCACAGGGGGATGCGCCGGAACTTGGGGATGCCGTAGGCCACCTGCGCGTCCAGACCCGCCGCGCAGATGGTGGCAGACAGGCCCAGACTGGTCTCCAGCAGGTCGATGGTCACTTCCCCGCCCGCCAGCTGGGCATCGAGGTCGGTGAACTCTGCCCGGGTACCATAGGTGCGCAGGAAGTCGTTGCCGCTGCCGTAGGGCAGGCAGCCCACGGCGGCGTTGGCAAAGCCCTGCACGCCGGTCATGGCTTCCATGAAGGTTCCGTCGCCGCCCGCTGTCCAGATGTGCAGGCTGTCCCCTGCCTGCGCTGCCTCCTGGGCTGCGGCACGGGCCAGCTCCCGGGCGTGGCCCGCATATTCAGTGGTGTGGATGGTATAATCCGCCTCACTCCACCCGGCCCGGGCGGCAGCGGCTCTGATCTGCGGGATGAGCTGGACAGTGCAGTCCTGCTTGCCCGCAGCGGGGTTCAGTAAAAACAAATAGCGCATGGTTTCCTCCTTGGGGCGTTTCGCTTTCTCTATGATAAACGAAAACGCCGGAGGATGCAAGGGGGACGATCAACCCCACCGTCATTGCTTCGCAATGCCACCGCCCCTAGTAGGGGCGGCCTTGGCAAAGAGGCAGAGCTTTACGCCATGCCAAGGGCCCCCCTACTAGTGGGGGCTGTCGCCGCAGGCGACTGGGGGGTTAAGTCCGTAAGCTGCTGCTGGAGTCAAACCCCACCGTCATCCCTGCGGGATGCCACCGCCCCTAGTAGGGGCGGCCATGGCAAAGAGGGCAAGCTTTACGCCATGCCAAGGGCCCCACTATTAGGGGGGCTGGCACGCGGAGCGTGACTGAGGGGTTCAGCCGATGGTTTGCTCTACTACTTCCCCCTCTTCCAACACGATTGCCCCATCCACCGTGCAGTCGGCGGTCCAGTGCTGGCCGGTGTGGGCCGTGCCAGAGGCGATCTGGTTGGCGAGGGCCTGTTCCACGGCGCGGTCCACCTGCCGCCGCAGCTCCCGGGCCCCATAGGGCGAGCGCACCCTTGCGGCCAGCACTGCCCCCACCCGGGGCGTATGGGTCAGCTGATACCCATTGCGGGCGGCACGGGCTTCCAGCTGGCCCAGCAGCTTCTCGGCGATGGCACACAGGCTGTCCTCCGCAAGGGGACGGAACACGATAAGCTCATCCAGCCGCCCCACCAGCTCGGGCCGGAACCACTTCTTGGCTTCCTCAATGGCCTGGGCCGACTGCTTCTCGAACACGGCTTCGCTGCCCGCCGCAAAGCCCAGCGGGGCGCTCTGCCCAGCCAGAAAGCGTGCCCCCAGGTTGGAGGTGAGCAGGACGATGGTATTGCGGAAATCGGCCTTGCGGCCCATGGCATCGGTGAGCTGGCCGTCCTCCAGGATCTGCAGCAGGATATTCTGGATGTCCGGGTGGGCCTTTTCGATCTCGTCAAAGAGCACCACGCTGTACGGGCGGCGGCGGACGGCTTCGGTGAGCTGACCGCCCTCATCGTGGCCAAGGTAGCCCGGAGGCGCGCCCAGCAGGCGGGCCGTGGTGTGCTGCTCCTGATACTCCGACATATCGAACTTGAGCAGGGCCTTCTCGCTGCCGAACCAGCTGGCGGCAAGGGCCTTGGCAAGGGCAGTCTTGCCCACGCCGGTGGGCCCCAGAAAGAGCATGGCCCCCATGGGGCGGCCCGGCTCCCCCAGCCCGGTGCGGCTGCGCCGGATGGCCCCGGCCACCGCCGCCACGGCCTTCTGCTGGCCCACGATCTCGGCGTTGAGGCGGGATTCCAGCTTGTCCAGCCGTTCCCGCTCCTTCTCCCCCACCCGCTCCACGGGCACGCCGCTGGCCTGCGCCACCACCCGGGCAATGTCCTCCCGGGTGAGGGTGGGATCTGCTTTCCCCTCCCGCTCGGCGCGGATGCGGGCAGCGGCACAGGCCTCGTCCACAAGGTCGATGGCCTTATCGGGCAGGAAGCGCCCCGGCAGGTACCGCACCGAGAGCTCCACAGCCTCCCGCAGCGTCTCGGGCGGCAGATGCACGCTGTGGTACCGCTCATAGCGGGGGGCAAGCCCCTCCAGGATCGCCGCGGCCTGCGCCGGGGTGGGCTCCTCGATCTGCACCCGGCCAAAGCGGCGCTCCAGTGCGGCATCTTTCTGGATATGGGTGCGAAACTCCTGATCGGTGGTGGCCCCGATGAGCTGCAGCTCCCCCCGGGCCAGCACGGGCTTCAGGATGCTGGCGGCATCAATGGCCCCCTCTGCCGCGCCGGCTCCCACGATGGTGTGGAACTCGTCCACAAACAGGATGGCACTGCCGTCCCGCACAAGCTCCTCCAGAAGGGTCTTGAACCGCTCCTCAAAGTCGCCCCGGTACTTGGTGCCCGCCACAAGACTGGCCATATCCAGCGCCAGCAGCCGCCGCCCCTGCAGCATCCGGGGCACGTTCCGGCTGGCGATGCGCTGGGCAAGGCCCTCGGCAAGGGCCGTTTTGCCCACGCCCGGCTCCCCCACCAGACAGGGGTTGTTCTTCTGGCGGCGGCACAGGATCTCCACCATCCGGTCCAGCTCCGCATCCCGGCAGAACACCGGGTCCAGCTCGCCGTCCACCGCGCGGCGGGTCAGATCGCGGCAATACTTATCGCTGGCACGACTGCCCCGGGGCATGGCGCTGGCCCGGGGCGTGCCGGGCAGGATGAACTGCCCCGAGAGCTGGCGGCACTCCCGCACGGCCTCGGCCAGCTGCACCCCCATGGAGGCCAGCAGCACCCCCGCCGCGCAGTCGGTATCTTCCAGCATGGCACAGAGCAGGTGCTCCGGCTCCGCCTTGGGCAGGTGGGCGTTCTGTGCCCCGATGAGGGCATAATCCATAGCCCGGCGCAGGTCTGGGGCCAGCGCCTTTCTGTCCAGCTGGCGGGCCGGGCTGGTGCGGCCCTCGGCCAGCTGACGGCGCACGGCGGGCTCGGTGATGTTCTTGCCCGCCAGAAACCGCCCCGCCGGGCCGCGGTCGGTCTGCAGCATGGCAAGCAGCAGGTGCCCGGTATCCGCCCGGGCACAGCCCATGCTGCCCGCAAGCTCCACGGCTTCGTCCAGCAGCAGCCCTGCCTCCCGCGAAAACCCCTTGTGTCTGCCCATGCCGAATGCTTCCCAAATGCTCATGCTCTGCTCCTTGCTGTATTGTTTCATACACAGCAAAGTATAGGCCCGGTGAATGGAAAAAAATCAGTTGTTTTTGTCGGGCCGCAAAGGTAAAGCTTTGGGGCTCAACCCCCCAGTCGCCTGCGGCGACAGCCCCCCTAGTAGTGGGGCCCTTGGCATTTCGTAAAGCTCGCCCTCTTTGCCAAGGCCGCCCCTATTAGGGGCGGTGGCATTGCGAAGCAATGACGGTGGGGTTTAACATCGCCAGCAGCCCACAGAGAGGATGGATCGCGCTGCACAGCAAAAAAGCGCCGTGCAATGCACGACGCTTTCTCTGCGTTGATGGTTACATCTCTGCCAGAGCCTTTTTCAGGTTCCTGGCGATCTGGTCGGGGCAGCTGGTGGGGCGGGGGCCGCAGGTGGTACCCTCCATGCGGGCGATGGCATCCTCAGCCTTCATGCCCTTGAGCAGGCGGCTGATGCCCTTGAGGTTGCCGTTGCAGCCGCCGATGACCTCAACGGACTCGATGGTGTGGTCATCGCTCAGCACGATGTTGGTCTGCTTGGAACAGGTACCCACATTGGGGAAGCTGAAAGATTTGCTCATGGAAAACATCCTCTCTTTTTGACTTGCCTGCATTATACTATAAATCTCACGAATCTGCAAGCGTCAGCCGCAGCGAGGGAGTTTTTCCAAGCGAGTGTCCGCTGGGGTGGGACCCTGTTGCCGCAGGCAATAGGGCGGGCGATGGAATGGCCCGTTTCACTCGCGGGAAAAAGCTCCCGAAGCGCGGCGGGTCACCGTCTGCGCTTCCGGGCCAGCTCCTCGATCCGCGCAATCTGGTCATCGGGGGTGGTGCAGGTGCCCACGGGGTAGACCTTTTTGTGGTTGGCCCCGTGGAAGTCGGTGCCGCCGGTGTGGATGAGGTGATACTGCCCACAGAGGGCGGCGCACTCGGCCTTGTCCTCGGGGCTGTTGCTGGGGTGGTCGATCTCGATGCCGTCCACCATCCCCTCCCTGACCAGCTCCCGGAGCAGGGGCATACTCTTGTACACGGTGGGGTGGGCGAACACCACCACGGCACCGGCAGCTCTGGCTGTGGCCAGCACCTCCCGCACCGGGATGTACTCGGGCGAGTGGAGCACCCTGCCCCGCGGGTTCCAGCCGAACAACTCATGGTATCGCTCGCCGTAGATGCTGTCGGCAAGGCCCAGCTCCCGCAGCGCCTGCATGATGCCGCTCTTATAGAGCACGCCGCTGTCTCTGGCGTATTCCAGCGCCTGCTCGGTGCGGAACTGGGGGAAGATGGCTTCCAGCTCCCGGGCGCTCTGCAAACAGCACTCGTTGCGGCGCTGGCGCATGATATCGCAGTGGCGGCGCAGGGCCTCGCTCTCGGGGTCGGGCCAGTAGGCCAGCAGGTGGACCCGGTGCTGGCGCTCGTAATCGTAGCCGGTGAGCTCGGTGGCCGGGATGAGCTTTACCCCATCCTGCACCGGGTGGTCGTAGGCATACTGCACGCTGCGCAGCGTGTCGTGGTCAGAGATGGCCATGGCATCCAGCCCCACCCGGGCTGCCATCAGGGGCAGCCGGGCCACGGGCACGGAGCCATCGGAATAGGTTGTGTGGTTGTGTAGATCGCCGGGCATGGAATGGAACCTCCTGAGAATAAAACGGGCTAAACCTCTCCGTCATCTTTGCTAACGCTCGATGCCACCTCCCCTAGTAGGGGAGGCCTTGGCATAAGGTTCATTTTTCGCAATGATCGCCTGTCGGCTCCAAAACCGGCATCTGCCGCAAGGGTAAGACTTTGCGCCAGCAGGGCAAACAGGAGCGAAGCGCCAACCCCCGAAAACGCGATGGCCTGCCAAGGGCTCCCCTACTAGGGGAGCAGGCGCGGAGCGCCTGAGAGGTTTAGCCGCAAGCAGCCCGCTTTCCTTGCAGATGCATTGGCCCCCTTACGCTTCCTTTTCCATCGCGGCCAGCGGGGTCAGGTACTCCTTGCAGCACTCCTCGTACATGAGGGAGTATTCCTTGCTGGGGTTGTGGTGCATCAGGCTCTTGAGGGTGTGGGAATCGTAGTCATCGCCCTCGCTGGTGCCCACCAGACGGGCCGCCACGTTGGAGCAGTGGTCGGAGATGCGCTCCACATTGTTCAGCACATCCAGGAATACCACGCCGGTATCAATGGAGCAGATGCCATCCTTCAGGCGCTTGATGTGGCCGTCGCGGAGCTTCTCCACCAGAATGTCGATGACCTCTTCCAGCGGCTCCACCTGACGGGCCAGCGCGATGTCATCGTTCTCAAAGGCATCGTTGGTGCGGGTCAGGATCTGCTCCAGCGCGGAATCCAGCAGCTTCAGCTCGTTCTTGGCGATGTCGCTGAAGGAGGCCTCTTTCTCGTAGAGCTCCACAGCCTTTTCCTGAATGTTCACGGCGTAGTCACCGATGCGCTCGAACTCGGTGACAAAGTTCAGCAGCTCGGTCACGGCGTGGCTCTCGTCGTCGCCCAGCTCCTGGTCGGTCATCTTGATGAGGTAGTTGGAGATCTCCACCTCCATCCGGTCAATGAGGTTCTCCCGCACATTGATGGCGCTCACCACGTCCTCATCCATCTTGAGCAGCAGGGGAGTGGAGAGGCTGACGTTGCGGGCGGCACGGCGGGACATCTTAACCACGGCGCTCTTGGCCTGCTGCAGGGCCACGGCCGGGCTCTTGAACAGACGCTCATCCAGCACGGGCATACTCATCTCCTGTGCTTCCTCGGCACTGTTGGGCACGGTGAGCATGGCCAGCTTGGAGAGCACACTGCTGAAAGGCAGGAACAACAGCATGGCCGCCACACTGGAAAGGGTGTGGATGTTTGCAATGGTGCTCTTGTTCATCACGTCGCCCCACACCGGGATGCCGATGGTGTACCGCACGGCGTAGATGGCACCCAGCAGCACAAAGCTGCCGATGATGTTGAAATACAGGTGGATCAGGGCGGCGCGCTTGCCGTCCTTGGAGGAGCCGCCGATGGTCAGCAGCGGGGTAAAGGCGGTGCCGATGTGGGCACCCAGAATGATGGGGATGGCGCTGCCAAAGGTGACAAGGCCGGTGCTGGACAAGGCCTGCAGGATACCCACCGAGGCCGAGGAGGACTGGATGATGACGGTGACGACCATGCCCACCAGCACGCCCAGCACGGGGTTGGTCATGCTGACGAACAGCTCCTGAAAGGCTGCGCTCTCCCGCAGAGGGGACACGCCGGTGTCCATCAGGCTCATGCCCGTGAACAGGATGCCGAAGCCCAGCATGATCTGGCCGATGTTCTTCTTTTTGGCGTTGCGCAGGAACACATAAAAAATGCAGCCGACAAATGCCACCACCGGCGCAAACGTCTTGGGCTGGATGAGGGTCAGCAGAAGGCTTTCACCCGAGATATCCGCCATGCGGATGAGCTGACCGGTGACCGTGGTACCAATGTTTGCACCCATGATGACACCCACCGACTGCGTCAGGGTCATAATGCCAGAGTTGACAAGGCCGACACAGATGACGACTGTGCCTGCGGAGGACTGGATCACGCCGGTGATGAGGGTGCCGAAAATGACACCCTTGATGGTGGAGGAGGTCAGCTTTTGCAGCACGCCCTGCATCTTGCCGCCCGCCAGCTTTTCCAGGCCGGCACCCATGATCGACATACCATAGAGGAACAGCGCAATACCGCCCAACAATGAGGTGATGTGTGTGATATCCATCTCGATACTCCTAAAAACTTCCTTTTGCTCTTACAACAAACCAAGGACGGCCGCCCGGGGCTTCCTGCCCTGAACGCCGTCCTTTTTATTATAGCATTGAACTCCCCCGGACAACAAGCGTTATTTTACATGTTTTTTGCATTTTTACTGCATTTCCGCGCCGTTTTGTCCTTTTATCAACTGTTCTTTTCTTATATTTTACAGGTATTTTACATTTGAACTTTCCCTGCGCGCTCCTGACACGTCTCCGGGAACTGCCGGGAATATGTCATGCGGCCTCGTCCAGCTCCTCCATGGCCTCCCGCACCGTGTCCGCCGAGAAGAGGAACACCCCGCCCCGGGTATAAACCTCCACATGGCCGCCTACAGATCGGATCTCGTACTCACTCATGGTGTTCCCTCCTGTTCCTGCGGCCCGCCTCCGGGCCGCTCCTGTTTTGTTCGACAAGAGGAGTATACCAGATACAGGGTACGATAAGGGGGACTTTCAGAAGCGGGCATGAAAAAACCTCTGCATCGGTGGAAACCCTTTGCAGAGGTTTTCAAATCATCAGGCAGGCATGTGATCGCTCCGCTCGCTTCGCACGATGCCGAGGAAGGGCGGAACGCTTGCACGCTGCTGTCCCTTTTCGCGAGCCTTTTTCAGCTGGTACTCATGGCTGGCAACAGCATCAATAAAATCACGCTCTTTTTGTGTTGCATGATAATAATCGGTGTTGAAACGCTTGCAGACGGAAAACAGGATATCAAGATAATCCATCGTTTCATCCGACATGGGTGCGACCTGCAGTTCGATTTCGTGATTTGCCATAATAACCCCTCCTGTTCTCAGGATAAATAGGTGCTGAAGATCTCCTGCGCGCCTTCATCAGCCAGCATCAAGAGCTTGGGGCCGCCTGGCAGCGGCTGGAAGATCGGCACAGCATGGAAATCCTGAATATAGTGTTCGTACAGTTCATCTGTCTTAGCGGCAAAGGTCACGACACCGCCGTGGCCGCTGTCAATGGATAGCTGGATGCCATAGGCGATCATCATACGACCGATACCGGTATATTTACGCTGATCCGTCAGCGTCGGGTTGCTCTGCGGGTGAGCTTCCATGTTCACGATAAAAATAGAAATGCCGTTTTGATCCTCCCGGTAAGCCCCCAGCGCAATGATCTCACCGCTTGCCGCTTTGGCGACCCGTTTTTCCAGTTGGGAGTCACGGATAAAGTCACTGGTCCAATCGGACTGCCAGCCGCTTTTTGTCACCAGAAGGTCTGACTGTGTGGCAGGCGTGATCTCCACCGGGATGCAGGCTCCGGTCTTGTTTTCTGTAACGAAATATTGCAGCAGCATCGGCACAGCCCCTTTCTGCTTCTATTTTATCATGCAGGAAGGAAAAAGGCAAATTTTCTCCCTCTTTTTTCGCATTTTTCGCGCGAAAAATCGCCGGAACATACTCGTTGACGACACAACCAAAAGGTGTTACACTTTGGGTAACAAAACAACGCTGTGTAATGCAAAAGAAAGAGGTGTTTCCATGAACGAAATGAAGGAAGCAGTGGGGAACTGGCGGGAGGCAAAGCAGTTCAGCCCGGCGGACGAGAACGATTTCCTGCGGTGGCTGGACAAGGCCGACACCGAGGAAAAGCTCTTTTCCCGGCTGACCTTTTGGTTTACCTTCCGGGGCCTGCCTGCGGACCAGAACCAGCGGTATCATCTGGTGCAGGAGCGGGCCCGGGAGCTGCGGCTCTGGAACGGGCTGGAGCTCAAGCTCCGGCGCTGGCAGGACCGTGTGGCCGACGAGTACGAGCAGATCGGAAAGGAGGCGTTCGCGGCCCGCATCGGCGAGGACTACGCCGATTACATCAACAGCCTGACCGACCCGGAGGCCGCCCCGGAGCAGGCTGCCCCGGAGCCGGAGACCGCAAAGCCTGCCGGGGTGCAGGCGTGGTCGGCCCGGGAGCTGTCGGAGATGGTGCTGCCGCCCATCCGCCATGTGGTGGAGGGCCTGCTGCCCATGGGCATGGGGGTGCTGGTGGCAAAGCCCAAGCTGGGCAAGAGCTGGATGGTGCTGGATCTCTGCCTTGCCGTGGCACAGGGGGAGCCGTTCCTGGGGTTCCCCACCCGGCAGCACGGCACGCTCTACCTCGCCCTGGAGGACGGCAAGAGCCGGATGCAGACCCGCCTGCGCCGCCTGCTGGAGGGAAGGCCCGCCCCGGCCAACATGCACGTCATGTTTCAGGCCCAGCGGCTGGGCGAGGGCCTGCTGGAAATGCTGGGGGAGTATCTGGATGCCAACCCGGACATCCATCTGGTCTGCATTGATACCTTATCCAAAATCAAACCCAAGGCAAAGCCCTTTGAAAATGCCTACGATGCCGACTACGACTACATGGGCAGGCTGAAGGCCTTTGCCGACAGCCGGGGCATCTGCGTGCTGCTGGTGCACCACACCCGCAAGAGCAAGAACCCCGAGGACAGCTTCGACAACATCAACGGCTCCACCGGCATCCTGGGTGCGGCGGATTTCACCATCGTGCTGGACAAGCAGAGCCGGATGGACGATGAAGCAGGCTTTCTGCTCACCGGCCGCGACATCGAGCAGTGCGAGCGGGTCATCCGCTTCGATAAGGCCCGCTGCCGCTGGGTCATGCAGGGCACGGCGGCCCAGCTGGCCGCTCAGCGCCGGGTGGCCGAGTATGAGGCAGAGCCCATTGTCAAGACCCTGCGGGTGCTCTTGCAGCAGGGGGATGGAACGTGGAGCGGCTACTCCAAGAACCTGATGGAGATGGGCCAGCGGTACGCCCATACCGAGCTGGCACCTACCTCGCAGGCATTGGCCAAGCGCATCACCGAGCTTGAGCCGATGCTGTGGGAGAGGGATGCGGTGAAGCACTGGATGCAGGACAATGGCAGTTCTGCAAAACGCCATTGCTTCAGACAACAGCGTATCGATAACACAGTTGCAGATTCATCATCTGCACAGTTATCGTTAAGACATAAGTATTGTTGATTTTGTTGTTTTTGTTGGTGCTTGCAACAGAATCAACAAATCCAACAAAAATAGAGAGTATAACGAGAACCCCCTCCGGTATGGTGTGTACCGAAGGGGGTTCGTTGGGGTTTGATGGCGTGCCCTCTCAGTCTCGCTGCGCTCGACAGCTCTCCCGAAGGGAGAGCCAACGCATCTGCAAGGGGAGAGGGTGCTGAAGGTTAAACCTCTCCGTCATCATCGCTTCGCTCGATGCCACCTCCCCTAGTAGGGGAGGCCTTGGCATAGGGTTCATTTTTCG
>OIYD01000047.1_pt1 | contig 111567 bp, 99 predicted proteins | sample 1588141 | NCBI WGS metagenome assembly OIYD01 (sample SAMN03283259) | human gut metagenome | biome: human-associated habitat; material: feces | host: Homo sapiens | place: USA | collected 2013
CTGTTCTACAAGACTATCCACGCAAAAACTGTTGTTGTATTGTATCGGGTAATTTTGAGGGAATTCCTCAGACCGGCGAAACTGCCGGTATCTTTCACAGAAAGAATTTCTGTGAGTAGACTTACTATAGCATATCTATCCTCTAAAAACAATAATATTTTTCATCCACTCCATTTAGAAAAAACACTGAAACAAAAAGTGGATTTTAGCCTTCACTCATTAAAAAACATAGGAGCACGGGAACTGCAAAAAGGGGCTGTCGCTTTAACGATTAGTAAATCGTGAAGCGGCAGCTTCCTTTTTCTCGATTTTCTCTATATAATTGCGCTGTGTCTATTGAAACGATAGTTTTTTTCGTAAAAAAGCCGTACTTTAACACAATCCAAAACTGGGTATCTGTAGGCTGCGGTCCGACTGTCAGCCATACAATGTATTCAGAGTCAACTCCATGCTGTAAATTAAATACTGGTTTCAACTGTCCATTTCCCATTGCATCTTCTTTCATCCGCATAAAGGTTGCATCTGGATCTGTTTTAGAATAACTGTTCCTTTTTCCACAAATATGCAGTTTTTTTGTATATCCTTTTAAACGGTCCAGATAGTCTTCTAATGTTTCGATATTCTTTTGCAGCCGAGTTTTTCGTTTCCCGATACCATGTACAAATACAATGTTTTCTTCCTGTTTTAATGCATACAGCTTTTTTCGCAGCCGTTTTACATGTTTCATTTTAACAGTATCACCGTAAACAATCTGAATACCGTAAAGCTGTTCGCATTCTGCAATAAGATCTGCGATTTTAATCAATAACTTCTCCTGATTTTTTGTTACTGCTTTTTTCCACACAAATGTGTATTTATTCGCACAGGTTTCGATTTTTGTGCCGTCTATAAAAATCGATTCTCCGGAAATTTCTCCAAGCTCATAAAGAAGATTAGACATTTCAGCGAGAATCCGTTTCGCACACGGTGCAAAATGAATACTGCGAAAACGAGCAAAAGTGGCATAATCAGGAACTGGTTTACCTTCTAAAAGATACATAAAGTTAATATCCCGTTTACAGTTTAATTCCATAGCCTCCACAAACTGACTCAGCAACCGCACAGAATCGTCTACCGGAATAATTGTTTCTAAGTTTAGGTTTCTAAGTTTAAAGGGAGTTTTAGTTGATATCCCTCCTCATTTAAAGTATAATTCTTGTGTAATAATATAGGGGTTTGCATACTTATATTTTACACCAACAGCCAGACTTTTCAAAGCCTGGCTGTAATTTTTTGTATAGAAAAGAGGCCGCGCACTAATTACTTAGTGCGACAGCCCCTTTTTTTCGACATTTCAACTTTTTGAAGTGTCTATTTTATTTTCTTTTTTTTACTCTGATTACAGAAACGCCCGCAAACATTGCCACTGCTATGAACATCATCATAAATGGTACTGCAAATGGTGTTGCGTCTCCTGTCTGAACAGTTCCCGGTTTCACTTCCGGCGTTGTCGGTGTTTCCGGTGTCTTTCCTTCTTTCGTCGTCGCTTTCACAGATGCTGCCGCTGATTTATTTCCTGCTGCATCATATGCTACAACTTCGATCGTGTACTCTGTCTTCGGAGTAAGTTTTGCGATCTCTGCTGTAAGAACATCGTCTTTTACTGTTCCGATTGACTTGCCGTTTACAAAGATTTCGTATCCTGTCACTCCTACGTTGTCTTTAGATGCTTTCCATTCAATCTTCACTGTTGTATCAGTTTTATCTGTTACTTTCAGATCAGATGGTTTTGTCGGAGCTTCTTTATCTTCTTCCGGCTTCGGATCTGGTTTCTGCTCTTCTTTCGTCGTCGCTTTCACAGATGCTTTCTCTGATTTATTTCCTGCTGCATCAAATGCTTCTACTTCGATCGTATACTCTGTACCCGCTTTCAGATCTTTCAGCTCTGCTGTAAGAACATCACCTTTTACTGTTTCAGCAAGTTTTCCGTCTGCATATACGTTATATCCTGTTACTTCTACGTTATCTGTAGATGCTTTCCACTCAACTTTCACAGTTGTCGTGGTTGTCTCTGTTTCTTTCAGATCAGACGGTTTTGTCGGAGCTTCTTTATCTTCTTCCGGCTTCGGCGAAGTTGCAAGAAGCGCTTTTCTTGCATCCTCTAAGTCTTTCTCTGCTTTATCTACTGCTGCCTGATCTGTCGGATTTTCAAGAACTTTCTGCGCAGCCGCGTATGCAGCTTCAAATGCAGCTTTTTCTTTTCCATCTTCAAATGCGTCTAATACAACTTTGTCTGCATTGTTTAATTCTGCTTCCAATTTTGTTGTATCAACTTCGCCTGATTTCACCGGAGTGATCTTCAGGTTATCAAGAATGAGGTCTTGCTGTCCGTAAGCTCCTCCCGGCTGTTTTGCACCGTTTGCATAAATACCGAACCATGTCTGTCCGCTCTCGCTTCCGGTAACCGTAAACTCATGATGACTTGCTTTACCTGTTCCTGCCGTTGCCGCAAGGTAATCATTATCTGTTGCGTTGTTAAAACTCTCTCCATCTCCAAGCACAACCGCATATGCAGATGATCCTGCCTCATAATCGAATTCTACTTTATATGTCTTTCCTGCTTCAAATCGGAAGTTCTGCGGAATCGTATGATACAAAAGACCTGTTCTTCCCGAACCGCTTCCACTGTCGCAGTGCTGTTTCAGCGACCATTCGCCCTCAATTACATCATTGATCACATAACCGCCCCAGCCGACAGATGTATATTTTCCGTTATCCTGAGACAGATGAAGCTGTCCGTCGCCGCCTCTTTGTGCCGGTCCTAAAACAAACGGATAATATCCTGATGTTACGGATTCAAAATCCTGCTCGAAAGAACCGTCTTCTTTATAGTTTTCAATCTTCTTGTCGATAATTCTGATATCGTCAAAGTATGTTGCTCCATCACCTGCCGCACGGCTGATCGTCAATGTTGCAGTTTCTTTTTCCGCTGTAAACGGAACGTAAACTCTCTGCATATAGGAAGCTTCATTGCCGCCTGCATGTTTCTGATCACTTGCCACATAGTTCTGAGCGATTGATTTCGTCGTATATGCAGACTCTTTGATCGTTCCTGCATTTACTTCTACCGTCGCTTTACTGTCGCTTCTGTTATCAACATAAACTTCTGCAACATAATCTTTGCCTGCTTTGAGCCCTGTCAGTTTTGTGCTGACTGCAACGTCTTCTGCCGGGCTTTCGATTGTCAGACGCTGATCGCCTGTCCATGCTTTTGTAACTTTTACGGCATCGTTGTCTGCTCCGCTCCAAACGTCTGCATCCACTTTGTCGCCGTCTGCATAAGAGTTGAATCCCGGATCTTTCACTGATGTCGTCTCACCGAAGTTAACTGTATCGGCTGTCGGCATTTCTTTTCCGTCAGTCACGATTACGTAAGCTGTTTTTGCTTTTGCTTCAAGCGTGATCTGTCCGTTTGAAACCGGAACCGCGATCGCTTCTCCACGTCCCTGATCTGACAGCTCATACATTGTAAGATTTCCTGTAAATCCGTCCGGCACATTCCATGTAGATGTTCCGCCTTCCAGATTGTAGTGATACAGTTTCGTCTCTTTCGTGTCGCTATCTGTCCACGGAAGCAGATAATAGAAATGATCGTTTGTCGCACTTAAAACTGTTTTATCATTCAATGTGATCTCGCGTTCGATGATCTCATCAGATCTTTGTGCTTCATTTCTTGTTACAACTACTTTATCATCACCATTTTTCAGTGTGATCTGTTTTTCCTGGTTTCCGACCGGTGACTCGCCTTCTGCGTAGTTCTCCCAATCGATTACCTGATAGTGCTGAAGGAATTTTGTCGGAAGGTTTTCGGCAAATGTCAGGTACAGATAATTATTGAAATCCTGATCTCCGCCCCATCCTTCAAATCCTTCCAGTTTATATCCGCCGAGAAGCGGGTTGTCAGCCGCTCCGCCATGTCCTACCCAGTTAAGAACCTGTACGTCTCTCATGTCGTTTCTGAGGAAACGGATGATGTCACTGTTCAAACCTTTTGTAGCTGATCCGCCGTATGGTCCTTCTGTTGCCCAGTGTGACCACGTGGAATCATACTCGCCTTCGTACGGGAACTCTGTGGAGAATCTCCATCCGAGAGAGTTAATCTCTTCTGCGATTCTTCTTGTCTCCCACGCATTCTGATACCATACGTCAAGATAGATGAAGTCCATATTGTCGGCGCCTGCTTTTTTCACTGCTGCCGCAATCTCATCCGCCGATGCAAGTGTTCCCTGTGAATCTTTTACATATTCGCCTTTATCCCAGTCGAGACTTAAAAGGTTCGTATTGTTAATTCTGTCAAATAACTGTGCAAATCTCTTATATCTTGCCTGTGTTCCTAAATCCCAGATCTTATTGATCACGCGGGACTGGTCAAGCCATCCCCATCCGCCCTGCTGCGGTCCCATGATCATATCATCGTTGAAAGATCTCGCTTCCGGATAAGCTTCCTGTGCATTGACATGGATACCGATTTCTGTATCATACTCATGCGCAACGTCAAGAAGATCTCTGAAATCATCCACGCCGCCTTCTCTTTCGGAGATATCCGCATACTCGGAGTTCGCAGAGTCGTGACCTTCATTTCCGTAACCTTTCAGCATAACAGCCTGCGGAAGTCCGTCTGTTGCCAAAGCAACTTTCTTGATATTGTCCGCTGTCACCGAATACGGGTTTGTTACAGCGCTTCCGAAGTTCATAACGATTCTGTAGTTTACAAGGTCTTTCACATCCTCTGATCCATACGGAACATTGATGATGTCACGATAAGCAACTGCGGCATCCTGCCAGTCGATCGTCTTGTCTTCGTTCATATCCTCTGCGATACAAACTTTTGCATATGGAAGTTCACTAAGCGGGTAGTCATATGTAGCTGCCTGTGCCTGTCCGCCTTTATCTCCCGCCTCGTAATACCACTGAGCGCTTGTAAGGCTCATTGTGTCAGCTCCGCTGTTCATGATGACTCTCAGATCGTCTTCTGCCTCTGAGTTGCTGAACAGACCTGCGCTTAAATTCTTGTTTGTCAGGAATCCGTATACATATCCTACAGATTTCTGCGCTACGAATCCATCGTCAAATGTAATAAACTTATCTCCGCTCTTCTTTGTATCCGTGCTCTTAACAGCGCCTGCAAATGAAGCGTTTTCTTCTACCTGATCTACAGACAGAAGATTCAACTGCGGAATGTCGATAGAAGCAATCTTATCCGTTCCTTCTTTGCGGTCGATCTTTGTGATCTCCCATGTAAGATCATTGTCTTTTACACTGATCTCGACCGTCATGTTCATATTGATATTAATTTTTGTTTCTTCATCTTCACCTTCATATTTGAGGGTCATTTCATAAGAAGCTTTCGCCCCTTCAATCTTAGCCTTCACTTCAGGAGTGATCTCCTTGCCGTTGATCACAACTGTATTCACCTTTGCAAGATCTGATTCGTTTCCACGGAAGTAAACGTCATCTTTTCCTTTTACTTCATATCTTGCAACAACCGGGAAGTTCGGTCCTACATACACTTTCATGTAATCAGACTCGATGGATTTATAATTCTTAAGGTCGATCGGCGTTTTCTCGGAAAGTGTAAAGTTAAATACATTTTCTCCTTCCGCCGCATCCTGAACTTCAACCTCTTGTGTTATTGCTTCGTATCCCGGACAACTTGCCGCAGCTGTATAAGTTCCCACTTCAACATCTTCGATCTGATAAGCTCCGTTATCATCTGTTTTTGCTGATTTTGAACCAAAACGAACCGTTGCGCCTTTTAATGCCGCTCCTCCGTCTTTTGCCGTTACAGTTCCGGAAACAGTTGCGAGATTGATATATTCTGAAGACTGTGACTGTCCGTCTCTGTCTTTTGCAAATTCCCATGTATCTTCCATACATGCAGTCTCATTTACTTTCGCATCTGCAAATTTCAAAGACTGGTTTGCCGTTTTCACCATCACGCCCGGATGACCTTTTCCTGCGTTTGTTTCCAGCCAGTTTCCTGCGTTCTGATTGTTCGTTGTTCCGCTGATTCCGTTGACTGTAACTGTCAGAGCTTCCCTGCTCATCGTAACAGAGAACGTCATCTCTTTTCCGTTTTCCGGAGTCTCGAAATCTCCGTTCAAACTTCCGTATGAGCCTGAGCCGTTCTGCCAGTACCACTTGGAAGATGAATCATATCCGATATACAGGAAATCATTATCATTTACATATGAATAGAAGAAACCGAAGTTTCCGCTGTTGATCGGTGTAAATGACAGACTAAATACGTCTGCCGGCTTGATCGTGCGATCTTTGTCAAGCAGAAGCGCCGGTCCTGTTGCTCCCGCATAGCTATGTCCTCCGCCGTTCTGAGAGCCTGTCCGGATCGTGATCCATTTACGTCCTGCCGGAACTGTTTCTTCGTACTGTGCCGCCGGATCCCATTCCTGACCTGCAAGATTATCTTTATACAATTTCCATGTATTGAGATCCTCTTTTGTCTCTCCTACAACAACATCATTAAAATAAACGTCTGTGTATGCATCTCCGAATGTCGCGCCTCCGACTCCGACTTTACCCTGAACGTCTTTAAGAGCGACAAAGTTCGCCTCCGTTACAGTTGCCTTTGTTCCATTGACGTCAATTTCAAGGCCATTATCTTTATAGCTTAACTTAATTTCTGCCAACTGACCTTTTTCAAGTCTCGGAAGAGCAAGCGTATCATTCTGCCAAGCCTCGTTTCCGTCCTTTTTGTACTGCCACTTCCAGCTTCCGACATCATACATCAGAAAAGCCCAGTTATTGTCATCTTTATATTTTGTGACAATACGAAGCCTTGTTTTGTCTACGTCGCTGTTAATGCGAAGTTTCAAACTATATGCCTGATTTGTATAATCAGCTTTTTCTGACAAAACAAATGCTTCAGGTGTAGCGCTTCCGAAATGTCCGTTTGCATTACCGCTTCCGGATTTCAGATGTCCCATCGTGACCGGCTCTGCCTTGACAGATAATGCCGGAGCAGCGCCGAGCACTGTCGTCACTACCATCACGAGCATAAGTAAAGCTGCAGTTACTTTGTTCCACTTCTTTTTCATTATCCTCTTTTCCTTTCTTTAAATTTTAATATTAGCTCCTTCAGGACATAGAAAGAGCATCCTATCTTATATATCATAACTCTTTCACTTTTTTCAGTATTTACACTTTTTATCTTTAATGTTGATCTTTTGTTTGTTTTATTTATTTGTACTCATTTTTCACCTCGATTTTTGTATGTATTGCACAATATATTACCTCTCAATTTGTAACTATATCACATATTTCTTCTGTTCTTTATACAACAAGAGGGAGCTTCCCTCTAATATCTCAGTGAAAAACTCCCTCTTGTAATGTCCTTATTGATCTTAATGTATCTAATGTCCGCAATGTCCGCCGCAGGAATCGTGACCTTCTCCGTGTCCTCCACAGTTTTCATGATCGCCATGATGATCTTCTCCGTGATGGTCGCACATTACGTCAGGATTATATGAAAGGTTTCCTTCAATCAGCGCCTGAACCGCACTATCCGCAGAACCTGAAACTCCTCCATACAGTTTGATACCAGCCTCTGCAAGTGCGTTCTGCGCTCCTGCGCCGATTCCTCCGCAGATAAGAACCTCTACGCCTCTTTCCCGTAAAAATCCTGCCAAAGCTCCATGACCGCTTCCGTTCGTGGGAACAACTTCCGATGATTTCACTTCGCCGCCTTCAACTTCATAAAGCTTAAAAGCTTCCGAATGTCCGAAATGCTGAAAAACCTCTCCGTTTTCATAAGTTACTGCTACTTTCATTTTATTCATCCTCTTTCTTTATAATATAACCTTTTTCATAAGCGTAATGATTCCGCCGTGACATAGCGAATACTGTAAATTTATTTATCTGTACCGCCCTTCTCTGTCTCGCCTGCGATAACTTCCGCTTCTTCTGTCGTCTACCTGACGGTTTCTTATTTGGGTATTTTTTCTCCTGCCGGCACTGCTCTGTCGTCGGAAAGCATTTTCTCCCGTCTGCTCTGTATTTGACCGCCGGCGCTCTAATGCCTTTTTGCGTTTTCTTGCAAGCTGTCTTGCTCTCCTTCGTTTCACTTGCCGATATTTCAGCAGACTGAAAAGAACTGCCAACAAAATGATTACCAAAAGAACTACCGCTATTAACAGCTTTACATATATAGGCATCTCTGTTTTTTCTTCTTTATCCGTACTTTTCTTCCCGACGGATTTCATTTCCGGCTCAATATTATACCCTGTTTCTTCCTTAATATAATCCGCCGTCAGTTTCACTTCTACAGTTCCGACATTTTGACCTTTGTATAAATAGGTCAGCTTTCCGGCGGCATTTTGCCTGTCAGTAATCGTAATCTCATGCTCCAGAGATGAAACGTCAATTCCTTTCGGCAGAACAACATATGCATCTTCCGTTTTAAACTTCCTGACGCCATCGGGCTTGTCGTGTTCATTCAAAAACACTTTGGAAAAATTCGCATATACATAATCAAACATCGCCCTTGTATCTACATACACATCTCCCTGATCTTCCAAGACAACCGCAACAAGCTGCATATCTGCATTATCTGCCATAGTCACAAGAGTCGTTTTTGCCTGATCCGTATATCCGGTCTTGCCGCCCGTACAATAATCATAAGAATAATGTGCCCCTACCCAAAGCATCTTGTGATTCTGTTGGAACGTTCTGGATTCATTCACAAGGTTTGTAGGCGGAATCGTATAATTTAAAGTCTGAGTTACTTCCCGAAACTTGTCAAACTGATAGACTGCCGATCCGATCAACGCCATGTCATGCGCCGTCGTATAATGGTTTTCATCATGCAGACCATTTGCATTCGTCCAATGAGATCCCGTACATCCAAGTTCCTCGCAACGTTCATTCATTTTCTGGATAAACGTCTCAAAACCTCCGCCCATCTTTTTGCCGACACTTTCTGCGATTGCATAAGACACCTCATTGGCAGATGCAAGCAGCATACCGTACAGCGCATCGTTCATACTGAGTATTTCTCCCGGTCTCATCCCGATACTCGCATCTCCGTATTCCAGAAACGAAACGCTGTCTTCGGAAAAATAAACTTCGTCATCCGGATCCGCATTTTCCAACGCCACAAGCGCTGTCAACAGTTTTGTAATGCTTGCCGGATAATGCTTATCGTTTATTTTTTTCCCGTATAAAATCGCCCCGCTGTTCATCTCCATAACAATCGCCGAATTTGCATATACATGCGGTCCCTGCGGCCAGTTTTCCAAACCGTTTGTCTCAGGAACGGCATCATATGCCGCCTGTTTCTGCACCGCGATCGGGTCAACTACATCTTCTGCGTGTACGGCTCTTGACGGAATCAATGCTGTGCCGATCACACAGACTGCTGCCAGCACTGCCGAACATATACGGTTTCTATATTCCCTCATTATAACCCTCCACATCGATATAACCCTTCAGATTATTTTTCTCTAATAATTTATTATAACGATATTCTTTTTGTTTAGGGATTTCAACTTCAACTTGAACCATTTTTTTGAAGTCTAAAAATTGAACAAAAGACGTGTGGTTGAGGGATTTGCAGCACCATTGCTCCTCCCTTAACCTACATATATTTTACCAAAAAAATGGGGAAAATTCAAGTTTCATAAGTGCGTGCATATGTTTTTGTTACAATTGCATAAGCTCAACTTTCTGCTAAAAGTTTTTGTACTTCTTCCGCATAGCATTCTTCAGATGTCCGCCACCCAAGAATTTTCCGATACATTGTATTAATCCAATTTTCCACTTCCTGTATCTGCTTTTTCGTATAGACTTTAATTGCAGTACCTTTCCGCACAAAGCGCCGGATTATCCTGTTCGCATTTTCATTGCTCCCCCTTTCATAACTACTGTAAGGATGTGCATAGTATATGTCTATCCCCATTTTCTTTCCTGTCTTCCAAAGCTGTGCAAACTCGGAACCATTATCTGTGGTTATACTCCGAAACACTTTGTCAAAATGTGGGATCTCCTTTTGTAACCTTTTCAAACAGCTCCCTACTGCTCTGACAGTTTTTCCAGAGATCCGTCTGATAATCTCCTTTCGTGTCTTACGTTCAGTCAATGTCAGTAACACACGATCTTTTGATTGTTTTCCAATAACAAGATCGATTTCCCAATGTCCGAACTGCTCTCTGCTAGATATCGTCTCTGGACGCTGTTCAATGCTTATTCCTTTCAGGCGCTTATGCTTTTTATCTTTCTTTGTTTTTCTTTTCACTCGCCGCCCTGCCTTTTCCGGCAGATCAATATTTCTTATTTTTAGTAGACATCTATTTGTATAAGTATATAAGGTACCAATGCTGCACACTTCATCTTTATTAAATATCCCCTTAGCTATAACTTCGGCATGTACACATGCAAAAGAACGTTTTTTTTCTAAAACTTCTTGTTCTACATATGCAATATAGTCCTTACATGTTTTTAGTTTCATAGGTTGACGGCATTTTAAACGATTCTTTTCATATACAGCCTGTCCTGTATCGGGGAAATAACCTTCATACTCAAAATACCCCCTAATTATATTTGTCGTTCCGCGTTTCAGTTCATTCCTGATTGTATTACTGGCGCGCCCTAACAACTTTGCAATCGCATAAGGGCTTTTCCCCTCTGCCGTTAATATTGCTATCATCCTACGTTCCTCTATATTCAAATGGGACCCTTTCTTCACACATGTATTCTCCATCTTACTCTCTTCCTTATAATTACTGAGAAATGTAATTATAACAAATTTCGGATACGTTTCTTTTTTTGTAATATAATTTGACTTTTTTGATACTGACGTCTTATTAAACTTCTAGTATTTATTTTCTTTTTTCGCCGTTACTGTAAAAATCATCTGCTTCTACAGGATAATAATAAGGCTCACTACTCCAATAGTGACACCCACTTTTCCCTTTTCTATCGATACTATAAAATTTACAGTCTTTACACTTACATCCAATTTCTACAGTTTCCATTTTAACACTCTCCTTTTCCATATAAACATCTTATAATTATATGAAACTTTTATCGCTTTGTTCTTTATCTTGATTACATTATAATATATATCCCCATATATTTCAACGTACAAATCTCACAAATATAACCCTATATATTTGTAAAATATGTATATGCGCCCATATACATATTCATGCTATAATATGGTTGGAGGTGTATATAATGGGAAACAAATATACAGAAGCACAAGCCGCTGCTACCAAAAAATATTTAAAAAATATAGGTGAATATAAGTTAAGAGTAAGTAAAGAAGAAAAAGAAAAGTATATGAATTATGCCAAATCCTGCGGTATAAGTTTAAACACGTTGATTATTGAAGCTGTTAATGAAAAAATAGAAAGGGAGGTAGGAAAGTGATTGATATTTTAGAGTTGCGAAAAATAAACCAGTCGAAAAGCATACTTTTGAGAGCTGCCGCTTCACGATTTCTTAATCGTTAAAGCGACAGCCCCTTTTTCTGTTATTTCTTATTTGCAAATAGATAAGCTCTCCGATACTGGCTCTGTTTTTCGACTGGAAGGAAGAAATAAGTTTTTACCTGCTTTTCTGTCAATCCTTCTTCTAATCCAGTCAGTATCTGATCGATCTGTTCCTGATTAAGTTCTTTGATATATCGTTTGATACATTCCGTAATACTGCCTGATAAATCATGGTCTTTCCTCTCCCCTATTTGGGATTTCTTTTGTTCTGATAATCCTTCCACATCTTCCGGAACCTTTTCATTTGGATTTATTTTTTCCATTTTCGCCTGTTCAAAAATTTTAGCAACTTCATCCTCGGACAGCGGGGGTTCTTTTCTCCAATTGAGATACAAGAACTCTTCTTCCGACATTTCAAAGACTTTGATCGTATCATCTGTCTTTTCGGCTGCCTTGTAAAATTCCACATCTTTTTTATCCAAGAACTGGATTGCAGACTTTGAGGTGATTGTCCGGTATGTCATTGTTTCTTTATTGAATACTACCCTGACAGGATTTTTATATCCCTCTTTACCTGCAAGCTGCTCCGATTCTTTCCACTCTTTCGTTCCAAAAGGCAGGTTCTTCCAGTCATAGATCGGATACTGACCTTCCAAAAAGATAATACAATCTTTTCGCGGCATACGTCTTATCTCTGCCGGAGTCATCAGCGTTCTTCCCATTTTATCATTATTTAGACTGGCGTTCCCAAAATGTCCCGTTGAAGTACCATCCGTCCTCTTATCTATCGTCATATCCCCCAACAGCTTAGATATATATTCATGTGTAGAAAATGCTGATGGTCCCGATCCGAGATATATCATAACCGCACAGTTCTCGCAGAAAATTTCCCACTTATCATTTGGGAAAAGTGTCTTAATCTGAGCGATTGACTGTAAGATCGGTACGATTGACAGGTTCCTGCTTCGGATCGTTCCCATCAGCTTTTCCGTATCGAGCGGTTTCGGTCCGGCATAATATTCATCCGCCCATAGCCTCACATGAATCGGCAGCGATCCGCCGCACTCAAAATCTGCCGTCCTGATCAGGACATCAAATAATTGCGTATAAAACATCGCAATCAGGAAATTAAACGAATCATCATTATCCGGCAGAATCAGGAAGAGTGCTGTCTTTTTATTCGGATTTCCATCTACACCTAACCCAAGGCTCTTGATATCAATATCATCTTCCTCTACAATTCGTTTGACGCCCGCAGTCTCACATAGTCTTAACATAGCATTTACCATGATCACAATACTCCTGACCGTCTCGGTCGCCCCCTCTTTTAATTTACGATAGTCTCTGACCGGAGGGTAATTCTCTCCCTTAACCTTTGCTAACCTGTTCATTTCTGCCTGCAACGCCGTTGTTCCCTCGTCATCAATCTTTTTCGATTCCATGTTTACCAGTTTCAGGATATTATTCAGGCAGCCATATCGCCCTTGTTCCAATGCTTGAAGCCACTCATAGTAGAACATTGCCTGTAGATACAGTGCAACACCGTCATCCCAAAATGGGTCCCCTTTCATAGCATCCGGAGGTTTCACGGACTTCTGCATATTCGTAATCAACCGTATCAGATCGGTTTCAGTTTCAACATATTTGAAGCAGTTCCAACGGTCAGATTCTTCCGGCTTGATAAAATTAAGAGCTTTTACCGTAATCCCTTTCTTCTTTAGATACTTCCCATGCTTTCTAAGCAAATCTCCTTTTATATCCAGAAAAACATTTGTAAAAGCCGCCTGAAACAGATTCGGAGTCAGTATGGATGTTGTTTTGTATGAGCCTGAGCCTCCAATCACAAGCATGTTCATATTTGATAATTTATTATTTGATACTGCTATATTTTTAGACAGATATGTATTTTTCATATCGTCCTTATCCCGTAAGGTTTTACTTAACTGTTTTACATTCGCCCACTGTTCTGAGCCATGTTCTACGCCAAACTGTGTATTCCGATAGTAATTCAGATACCATGCAATAAACATGATCCACAGCAAAAATGCAACGCCGAAAAAAGCCGGAGTCTTTTCTGTCCACCAATTTTTGAAAGGGTGCTGCACGATATACAGCAGCCCCTCTTGAAAATTTTCAAACGTAATATCCGGGATCAGGAAAAGTCCGCATAGATAATACGCTATTACTCCCATGCCGAGTAAAAGTAAAAAGAATACTCCCCACGGTGTCTTTCTTCTGTCAACGCCCATAGCTTACCCTCCTACTTTACTTTCATCGGAACGTGCGATGTTCTTTCCTTTGTAATTCCTGCCGCCTTTTCAACTGCTTTGTTCTGTGTTGGCTCTAACTGTGTTTTCCGTGTAAATTCCCTGCTCACTTTATCATAATGTCTTTCAAAAAGTTCACTTCCCGACATCCGTGCTTCCCCTCTGATCAGCTTCCCTCGACCATCTAGCACAAGTGGTTTTCCCTCTTTTTCAATAAAGGCATAATATGTATTGCCTTCATTGGCGGCAAAGACCTGTTCGAGCGGGATCAAAAGCGTCTGCTCCGGGGCTGAATTTCCCGTATACCATGTCCCCGGCACACGGCTGTAGAAAAATCCATTATCTATGGCTTTTTGCTTGTCTACCGCTGATAAATGCGACTGTTCTACGCAGGTTTCACGATCAATTGATATTTTCTGATAAGTTGGATCATTTTCGTATCTCAGATAGTTCTCGTCACTTTCACTTCTTATTTTCTTTTCTTCTGTCATGACCGCTTTTTCTACTTCTCCCTTTTCCTGCCCCTCGTACTTTTCATTTGCCTTTTTCAGTTCCTCGCTTGCGGTATCAATATACTGCTCTTCTGTGATCTCTCCTGTTTTCGTGTAATTTGCCATACTCATAACAGTCATATCTTTTACTTCTTTCCCTTGCTTCAGAAGAGACTCATTATGCAACTTCATCCAAAACGCTACGCCTTCGACCTCAGCATCCGGCACTACGATCTGTGTTTCACTGTCTCCGACGTGCAGATCGGGCAGAATCGAATAATTGATCTTCATTTCGCCAAAATCATTTTTCATTGCTTCTACTGCATCCTTACCCTCAATCGGGAGGCTGATAATTTTTGTCCGCCCGGACGATAGATTTGTCAAGCCACGCAGGCTTTTCTCTCCACCCTGCATCCGATTCATTACATACCGTTCCATCCAAGCCGTAAATTTTTCCTTATCATCATTTGATACTGCGATCTGCACCATACCATCATCTTTATTCAGGTCGGGCATGACTACGTGGGTGATCCCCGATTGTTTTAACTCCTCCAGAGCAAGGTTCTCTTTTTCATTCAGCCGCGCCGCCGCTTTTTCTGCCTTATTTAATTTTCCGAACGTCTGCTCCCTTCCTTTCTGATCAAGATAAATCTCTCCTGTCGCTTCATTTTTTAATACAACTTTTTCTGTGCCCTCCATGATCCTGCTCTCAGCCTTCCACGGGCTGTAATTCTTGTCATACGGCAGATTCACAATCATATATTTTCCATCCGTAGCTTTCATAAATTCCTGAACGTTTTTAAATTCGTTTTTTGAGATCTTTTTTTCTTTTGCCATTCTTGCGAGGTAGGTTACAAGCAGTGCCGCACCTACCATTGTCAGCTTAAAAAACGGATCCATCAAAAAGGCAGCCTTTTGGACTGCCATAATAACGTTTTGTGTTTCTCTGTCTGTATTACTCATTCGATAAACTCCTTTTCAAACGTACCGAATTTCGGTACGAGGTACTATATGCAGTTTTCTAATCACTTCTGTTCGTACCTGATTTCGGTACATTATAATTTAGGCTTCATAAAAGACTTACTCAGCGCGTTTACCACTTTCTGCGTTTCTTTCCGCATTTCCAGATTATTCTTGACAGCCGCATGATCCGGCTTTATAATAGTATCAAAGTCAAGAGCAGGGTGGTCTTGTCGCAAGTGGAGCGGCAATAACGCAAACTCTTGACTTTTTTGTTTGTCAATATAAATCAACTGATTTCCGTCTAATGCCCTTTCAAAAAATCCCTGAAAATCATTTTTCCCGTATACGCTCGTAACAAAGTTGGACTTTCTGTGTTTCCGTTGGTAAAATGCAGAGCCTTCCAGAACAAAGGTCAGAATGACCGGAAGCCCTTTCTTGTCTTTGTAATCCAGAACAACAACGAGGGAATCCTTCCTCGTAGAAGATTCCATAATCATTGCCGGATGTTCTAATGCCTCTGGTAGTTTCTTGATCTCCTCCATACTCAACCCATGATACTGCTTATGTTCCTGTACTTCGGGAGTCATGCAATTCTTTAGATGTCTCTGCGTAATGTGCATAGGCAGAGGTTGACAGCCCGCTTTCAGGAGCAGATCAGGCGTATCACATATCTTTATCGCTTCTCTGCTGTGCAATTCTCCTTGTCCCCATTTGTCTACTGCCTCCCCAAACAAAAGATATTGCTTACACTTCTGAGCATAATCCTTTAACTGCTCTGTGTCGTATTTCTCTACTACCGACTCTTTTCGCCCTATGCTTTCTTCATATGCCTTAACAATTTCTATCACTTCCCGCTCTTTTGTCGCGATCCGGGAAAGTCCGTATTCCCCTATCACTTTCCTGAAAAACACGGTACCCTCTTTCAATTCTTTTAAATCAGCATGGATTTCCTTGATCATATTATGAAGTATCTTTCTGTCCTGTAGCTCCGGTCTTATTTCTTTGCCGATCTTATCTTCTGTTACTTCCATCGTAGCCTGACTAATTGCCTTATACTCACTTTCTGGAAGCAATTCAGCCTGATATTCCATGTATGCAGCAGCCTTTTCCGCCTGCTGTACCGCTTTTATCAATGTCTCCGGTTTCTCCTTAATCTGACCGATCCAACTCTGCACATATGCCTTATGATTCTTTATATGCCCTTCCTGTTGCTCCATCCGCAGGTTTGCCGACATAAAACATGAGCTGATCTCAGCGATCAGCTCCTCATAAGCATATGCCTGTGATCCAAAGTGTCCCGACATATCCCTGTTTAATCTGTGCGGTGCTCCTGTCGCATGTCCTAGTTCATGCAGGGCGGTTGATCCATAAGCATATTCACTGTAAAACGACTCTGGGATGGGCAGATGTATCTTATCCTCCGAGGGGCGGTAAAAAGCCCTGTCTCCTCCATCATGTAAGATTTCCACTCCCATATTTTTTGATAGTGTTGTGATTAATTGATCCGGTTCGATCTGCCTTTTCTCTGGTTTTGGCAAGGCAGGAATCCCTTCAATCAAATCCGCATTGAATACTGTAGAATACTGTACCCTGAGCAGATACCGTTCTCCAAATTTTTCCCATGATTCACGAAATTTCTGCCATGATACCATTTTCTTTTCTTCCGTGTCATAAGGAAACCAATATTCTACCTTCACGCCCTGCCCTTTTGCATTATTTAGTCTCCATCCCCTTTCTTTAATCTGATAGAACGTAGCCCACCGTGGTTCTTGATATCCCCTTGACATTGCTATCAATGACAAGTAAAACCGATTGATTCCCTTATATCGGTGTCCGCTATTGGCGTTATAAGGGGATTGGGTACCATTTCCGCTCCATTCCTTTTTCCAGTCCAGTTGCTTCTCTTCCAGAAGATCAAGAAACGTCTGGGCGATCTGCTCTCTGTACTCCTTCGTTTTCATCCTCCTGCCCTCTTTCTTCCTCAGTTAATGTTTCATCATCAATAAAAATTATCATCCGATCCTCTCCTTTAAAGTTTTAGCGGTATATCTATTTCCCTCTCTTCCTCCTTCTGTCTGATTTCATCAGGCAGCTCCACCCCTGCTTCTGTATATAACTCTCCTTTACTATATCGGTTTAAGTCCATTTTTTCCGCACTTCGCGTATCAAGATACCCATTCCTCCCAAGATAAGCGTTCTCATTGATCGCGGTATCTCTTCCGTATGCTTCATAATCCATATAGTTATCTATACCCATCTGCTGTAATTGGGAGCGCAGCCCGTTATTTTTTGCAATCGTATACCCGTATTTTTCCGCTTCTGAAAAGTCTGCGGTTTCCATTCCATTAAAATCGTAGTGATAATAAGGGATTTCTTCTGACTGCAACAACAGATTTCCCATTTCTATTTCTGTTATCATATCTTGATCCCGCATTGCCATAGCATATGCACTAACCGCCTCTCTATTTATTTCCTGATTTTGTAAAAGATGGGCGAGCATGTTAAGCTCCATAGGCGAACTGTATTCTCCGATCACATTTTCCAAAAATCCCCATTCCCTCGGAATTTCCCATGCGCTTATCATATATTCTTCATCTTTTCCTAGCAGCTCCCGAAGCCGTCTTTGCAATTCCTCCTGATTCATCGGAAGCCGAAATACTTCTCCCTCGATCTTTCCCTCTGTATATGCTCTTAGATTAAATACATTGATTTCAAATTCTCTCATATCTGTTTCTGCTCCTTTCATCTTTTACCGGACTTAGCTCTCGCTCTAAAGATTCCCCGTGCTCTTTCGCAAGTTCTTTGTACGCCTTTATTACCGCCTCACTGATCGCTTCCTGTACCTTTTTTGTTGTCCCATATACGATATCTTTATATCCCTCTGCATAATACTGAGGCATGTTCAAAAACAGCCCCCTTTGTCCTTGTTTGATCGTAACGCCATGTATCGTAAGACCACACAGCTTTATATTTGCGACCCCGCATATGACCACTTTTGCGTTCCCTCTCTTTTGAAGTGCAAGGGGCGTTACAGACAGCACTTCGACTTTCGGCGTGTTTAAATCTTTCGAGATTTCTTTTTTAATTGCTTCCCCAACTACTTGGTTGATCTTGGCGCGCAGCTCCTGATCGGGAGACACAACATCCTTCCATTCCCCTTTATACTCTTTCCGGGGATAACTTAAAAAGGCTTTCTCTTCTCCAGATTCATTGTCGATGTATCGTCTCATTTGTACCGGGAATTTAATGCAGCGGTCGATCATCACCTGTCCGTATGCGTATACATCATCCTGCTCTGATAATCTCATATCTGCCTGAATTTCATGCATCACTCTATCCCTCCTTTCAGAAAAAAAGAGCCCTGCATGTCACTTCTGCAAAACTCTTCTTAATCTTCTTTTTTTCTGATGTTTTCTCTAATTTTTTTTAATCGTGTCATTACATTTACCGTAGCTCCGGGTATTGCGATCTGCTCGATTTCTTTTACTGACATTCCCTCCTCTCTGCATTGTAAGAAAAACTCAACCTGCTCTTCACTGTACTTTTTATTTGACAGAAAATTCTCCACGAATCTTTTTACCTCACTGCTTCTCGCGCGTTTTGAAAGCATTCTAAAAACATGTTCCATCCCCTTTGAAAAACTTCCCTTCGGCATATCCTCCTGTATATCGCTTGTTACATTCTCTGGTTCTTCGTTCTCCGATTCTTTTCCCACCTGTTCTATCCTGCTCTGCTCCTGAACCTTTTCATTGACAGCAGCTCTTTCCGTCCATGAGTTTTTCTTTTGTTCTAATTGCAGCAGCTTTTCTTCTAAGCTCTGATTTTTTTCCTCCAGTTTGCTGATCTTCTCCTCCTTTTCCTTCACTGCTTCACTCTCATGTGCCTGTTCCTGTATCGCTTTCTGTAAAGCTGTCTCTATACTGCGTTCAAATATTTCCTTTGATATCTTGTTTTCATTACACGCCTGTCTTACTTCCACTTTCAAGGCTTCCAATTCCCTTTTCAGGATATCCGTTCGTGTCAGACGTTCTCTTAAATAATCAAGCCGCTCCTTCTTTATCTGTAAAAGGTTTCTTTTATTCTCAATCATGCTTGTAAGCTGCTCTGCTGACATTCCATCCAAAGCACAGATATACAGCCATTCTCTTGTCACCCAGTCTGTAATTTTTTCGTTGCCTAACACCTGCTGAATATCCGTGCCAAGCTGCATACTCTGCGCGATTGTTATTTGATACTTTTTGACGCGCTCGTTTTGTCTAGCTTCCTCGTCCATACTCTCTCTCCTTTCTTAAGTTTATTTTTCACTTTTTCTGGCGAAAATTGTGCCGCTTTCCATGCTTCCTGATCCACTTTTTTAATATGATTGAGGATCCGTCTCTCCTGCCGGATTGCTGTTAACTGTTCTTTAATCTCCGCCTCATTTTTCCGAAATTTCCAGAAGTCCTGAGGGAGAGATTCTTCCAGTTCTTCCATTTGATCTAAGAGATTTTCAAAGCGGTCATCCCAATCCGGCAGACGTGACGCCTCTTCGCTGAGAGCTTGATACTGTTGATACACTATATCTTCTTTTAGTATCATACTCTCCCCTCTTTGTCCCTTTAAAAATTTTTCCAAAGCCCGCAATTCTTTTTCCCGCTCTGCAACATCCTCCATACTCTTTATATCTTGTCGCAGAATATAACGGCAATCCTCACGTAGTTTTTCAAGCTGTAGCATATCCCTCCTTACTTTTCCCTGATTCACACGGTATGGATTTTGTTTTGCATAGTAAGTAGCTGCTTGATACATTCCCCGTATATATCTTTTTTGATAGCCGGACAGCGCAGGGATTACAGGTAACACCTGTTTCATCTTTGCCTGTTTGATCCAAGGCGGTCTTTTGGCTTCTATATCCGGTTTGATATGCTCGCCTAGTATTCTCTTTTTAATGTCTGCAACAGTATATCCGCTTCCTAATGTGTCACTTCGTTTCCTGTGATTTCCCGGAGCGCAGAATGTAAGATATTCTCCTTTTTCATTGTATCCAGATCGGGGGAAAGTGTAGCCGATCTCTTTCATCTGTTCTAAAAAATCATTCCATGACTCTGAACGTTCGATCATATAGTCAATGTCTGCCTGTATGATCTTTTTCCATGTGTAGCGACCTTGCTTATCCGCAAGATGTTCCGCGTAAGATTTCCCTTTTTTCTTTTCCTTTTCGTATTCCAGTCTTGACAGTCCATGCCTTTCACAGATTTTATCTGTGATCGGTTGGATATACCGCTCCCAGTCACCTTTCTGGTAGCGGTATTTATATCCTGTGTTACGTCCCACGGAATTAAATACAATGTGCGCGTGAATATGCGGCTGATCGTTATGGACTGCAAAGACATAATCATACTGGTCGCCCAAATATTCCTGACAAAATTCCTGTACCACTTCATACGCTTTTTCTTCTGATATCTCTCCAGGTTTCCAGCTTAATATAAAATGATACCCCTGCCGCCCGTCCGTTTTCTCCCAATCCGCTTTTGTCTCCATCATAATATCGTAGACCTCTTGAGGCGTACTTCCCGCATTTCCTCCGACTAATGCTCTGTCTGCTGTCTTCTTCAGGTTCATGATATATTCGATCGAATGTTTCAAATGGCGGCTTGCACCATGAGGACTTGATTTAATATTCATCAGTTTTGTGATTCCCACATTCCCCACCTTCCAATGCTTCCAAAAAAGATTCAAATTTTTCCTCAATCTCTTTCAGGCTCTTATGAAGCCTTTCGCTTTCCTCTGCCTGATAATATCCTTCATTGATTTTCTTCGTCACCTGATTGATATTAACGCCGATCTTTCTGATCTGGTATGTCAGCTCACGTACTTCACGGTTCAGCTTTTCATTCTCTTTCGCCTGTCCTGATTCATGCAGCACACATTTGCGGATATATGCTGATAGATTTTCCTTACCGGACTTTACGCAAGTCTCATGATCTGTCTTTGCCATTTTTTTCAATTTTTCGTACTCTTTTTCTGATAATCTTGTCCGCACTACGACCGATCTTATTATCATAGGCATCCTCTCAATTCTGAGTCATGCCCGATGGATGCCTCTGCATAAACTGACGGAACAGCTCAAAATTCTCGTCCGTAACCTCTCCAAAATTTTCCGTGATGATCTCCATCACTTTTTCATTTTGTTCTGCCTTTTTTCGCGCCTCTTCCAGTTCAATATCTTTTAAAAGTTCTTTTCTTTTATCCTGTAATTCTTTCTTCTTAACCTCCACCTTTTCCAAGTCGGTTTCCACTTTTTTTAACTGCTCATATAATGTCATTTGTCTTCGCCTTTCTATCAAAATATTTTTCTTTATCTACACAAAAAATGTTACAGTACCGGAGGCGGAAACACTATTTCCTCCGCTATAGTTTTCTCTTTTACTTGTGCCACTTCTCCTGACAATTGTTTCACTTCTTTATGCAGTTCCTTTAATTCTTCCATCACATTTTCCACTGTGATTTCCTGTGCAGATTCTAAAATTTTCTGTTCAACAAAGTCACTCGCTGTCGGATACTTTATCTTGTCTCTGTTCTCTATAATTGCTAATGCTTCCTGCGAAAATCGGAACGATTTTTTCTCTCTTTTCATTTTCTCACCTCTCTTTTTTCTGTATGCCGTTTGTCCGACGTGTGCACAACCTGTCGGACGTTCTGTACTCCATTTGTCGGACATATGTACCTGTTATGCCCTGTTCTGTACCCCATTTGTCGGACAGTTACAGTCAATATGTGCTATTTTGTGTGCCGATTGTCGGACATTAATAGCATTGCGGCATTTTGTGCGACACAGAAGTAGATTATACGGCAAATCCCGTCAGGGATTTGGCAAGATACGCACTATGTAGGACATAGCACAATCTTGTTAGGGGAGCGCCCCCTAAAACCCCATATAGAAACTATTTTATGACACTGTGCGCCGTTTGTCCGACGCTAGTGCATGCCATTTGTCCGACACTTCCAAACGCCTTTTCCTCGTTTCCTGTCTGACCATACAAAAAAGACTTTGGAAAATTTTCTCCAAAGTCTCTCATTTTGTTTCTGTTTCATTCACATGCGCGGTTTCATGTCTGGAATTTTTTTCTTCGTCTGCCCTGCCTTTTTCTCCACAGCTTCCAGACTCGGAAGTACAGCTTTTTTCGTCCATGTCTTAACGGTTTCTTCTTTCAAAAAAGAAATAAATCCGTCAATTTTTTCTGTCTTATCGAAGATTGCCAGAGCCATATAATATGCTTCCTTATCCTCCCCGTAGATAATCGTCGGAGGATAATCATGTGTCATGAGATAGTAGTTTAAAAGGGTTCGCCCTACTCTTCCATTCCCATCTGCGAAAGGATGGATTGCCTCAAAGTTCAAATGAAAAAATGAAGCTACTGTTAAAATATTTTCTCCTGAATACTCGTTCACCTGATCGCATAAATTTTGGATTTCATCTGGCACTTCTTCCGGCAGAATCCCGATTTCATCCCCCACTACATAGTCATGCACTTTATATGTTCCCGGTCGTTCTCCTTTGTCATAGCGCGTCTGATCGTAGCAGCCTTTCATAAGCAGCCTGTGAATCTCTTTTATCAGATTTTGGTTCAGCGGCTCCCGTTCTATGATCTTGCCGATTAAAAATTGAAAGCAGTCCTTTTGGTTCTGTATCTCGAAAATCGTCCTTAGATCACCGCTGTAATTTTCCAACCGCCCGTTCTCAAATATTTCCCTTGTGTCATGGTAAGTAGTCTTTGGATTTTCAATTTTATTTGAGTTGTAGGCAAATAAAATCTGGAAATTAGACAGTGCAATTTTCAGATCATTTTCATCCTTAATCTTTTTCTCTTGCCATGTCTTTTTCACTTCCTCGTATCCCATACCGTTCCCCTTCCTGTATCACGCTTTCTTTTTTCCTAGCTGTGATTATATCATACTTCTATTTCATTTTGTAAATTTGTTATCCAGTGAGCGATCAGATTTTCAGTGCTACCCTCTTCCTGATGATCTTTCACATAACGGTACACGTCTTCAAGAATATTGTCCATCAGCAGTAAATATTCCTCCATTTCTTTTTCACAGCTTAAACACTGCTTTAGTTGTTTCATTATCGCCTTTTTCAAATAAATTTCTTCACTTTTCGCATACACTCCTGACTTACTCTGCCGCATACAGTCACGAAAAAAAATCTCCTGTTCATAGTTCAGTTTTTCCTGCAAACGGTTACTTAAGCAACGAGAATTTGTATGTTCCCTCTCTGCTGTCATACTCTGTTTTAACTCCTTTCTTATCACTTCTAGGCGTTTGGAATCTAATCCAAAAAGTTAATTTTTCTTCTGAAATTTGAATCGAATTTTCTTCAACTTCAACCTCTCTTCGCAACTCATTTTCTCTTTCAAGAAATTGTAACAGCTCCTTTTCTAGTTCTGAAATTTCTTCCTCTGTAAGCTCTTCTTTTAACAATTCTTTGCCTGATAATTGAAGCGGAACTTCCTCTGTATCTATATAAGTCCAAGCTGCCGGAAGCTCCCCGTCACTTTCATAAGTCTGTGCAAATTCTTCCTCTTTTTCACTCCACTTTTCTTCCGCTTCCTGAATAGAAATTCTCTCTGTCCAGAATAAAAATTCAGCCTTATCTTTTTTGTAATTTCCATACAGGACCGAATCACTTTTTTCTTCTAATGTACAATAAAATTCTATTGTATTTTCTTCATTAAGAATACCTTTGCATGTTATTGTCTGCACCTTACTATATGCCTCTTCCTGAGAAAGAAATTCACTGATTTTTTCCTGTATGTCTAAAATTTTTTCATCTGCAAAATATTCCGAAAATAGTTCAAAGCCTTTAAATTTTGTCTTGTCATTTTCTGTCATTTCCATTTCTATCTCTACCTTTTTTTCATTTGGTTCTTCTGAAAAAATTTTTTTCCAAAGGAAGCAGATACCTACAATAGACAGTATGATAAAAAAAGTAAGTAAGGTTTTTTTCATCATCTTTTTACCCTCTAATCAAAATAATTTTTTCCTAAATTTACAGCTTTCTCTATACGCGAGTTCCACTCTGGATGACACCCCGATGTACCGGGATTTGCGTGGGATGGATACCAACTTCTGCTTACTACATATTCAACAACACACTTTCCGTTTAAATGACCATACTCATTACAGCCGGGATCATTTTGATTTTTAATATCACCAATCACAGCATGGATCACCGCACCATCTTCCCTATAAAAATCTATATAATCTCCAACCGACCCGAAGGTACTTGTACAGGCGATCACATAGCGATCCCCAATCTTTGCAAAGCCTTCCTCGTCATAATTCTCACCGCTTTTTTCGCGGAGCTGATACTGCAAACTGGTTTTCGATGTCACCGTATGCCATCCCATATATGTGTGTACAGTCCCCATACCTTGAGGAATAATAATCGCCGCTGTCCCCGGATATTCTGGCGTACAATACCCGACAATATAAGAACTGTCTAGGGGATAACTTCTACTATGTACTGCGTCTGATGTGTTACCCTCAATCGTTACGACGCGGCCACCCTCAACAAATTGCACGATTCCTATATGAGACGGGTTAAAGACGATCAGATCCCCAGTCTTTGGTGTGTATTCTTCTTTTTCTTTATATAATCCTTTTCTGACAAAATAGTTTTTATATTCGGCAACCGCCCCTGTTTTCGGGAACACCCCTGCTTCGATCAGATCACACTCATTGGCACACCAACTCACAAAGCAGGCACACCAAGGTGTTGCATTCCCGTCAACAAATCCCGTGCCCATTGTATATTCCCAATACTTTGTTCCATCTGTAATTCCATCTTGTGTTAGAGCTATTTCTACAATCTGCTCTGCACCACTGATTCCTGCGCTGGCTGCACCTCCGAGAATCAATGTGATCACTGCACTGACAACCGATACAACAACAGAAATGACCGTTACGACTGCCACGATCACAGCGATCACTGGAAGGAACATCGAAACTGCCATCTGTAGCACTCCCATCAATGCGATCAAAGCTGTAGCTCCTATATATGCGGCAGTCTGACCAATGTTTTCTTTTCCTGCGTTTGCACTTCTGATTCCTTCGATTTTCCCTTGAAGATCATGTGCTGTTTGTTCTACTGCCATTGAGTTTGCTTTCAGGGAATCCTTAAACATATCTGCTGTTTTTTTCGCTGTCCTTGCCGCTATGCTCACTCCCATCGTAGCGCCTGCCGTCGCACCTTCCGTAGCTGCCGTTCCTGCTGTTTTTGCCCCCTCTGACGCCGCTTTACCAGATAGTTCCTGTATACTGCTATTTATCGCCTGTTCTCCGGCTCTGTCGCTTTTTCCATTTGTCACATGTTCTCTTCTAAGCCCAGTGTATCTGGGTTCATTCTTTGCATAATATTTTGCCTTTTTTTGAGCAGATAACTGATTCCATTTACGCTTCACTTTCAGGTTCATGAAATCTTCCGGTAAGATCGGTTCTCCCTGCACTCTTTCCGCTCCATCCGCCGTCTCTTTTTTATCGTTTCCCATATTCAGGGAACTTAGGTTTGTCTTGACAAAGTTCGCGCCTCTTTTCGCCTCCCGGAATGACGCCCGCGCAAATTTCACATTCTTTTCCGCAGTTTCCTTGATTTCCATTTATACTGCCTTTTTGTACCTTTCTTCCTGATCGGAAGCAATTTCTACGAGCTGCCCCGTCTCTGTCATACGGGTAAGGAGCTGTCTGCTCTCTTCCCGACTGATAGATAGAATTTCAGTAATATCCTGAACACTGACTGCTGACAGAGCCGCAAGACGTAAAACTGTGCTTTCATACATTCCTTCCGGATCGTTTTGTTCTTCTGCTCCTTCAAGTATCTCCTTTCCCTGTTCTTCTATCTTTTTTCCTGATCTGCTCTGTTGTTCCGCTTTCTCATGATAGTTCGTGCTAAACGTCTCATAGAGGACGTTATCTTTCCTGATCTTTGCGTCAAACAGGACAACTTTTTTGTTCCAGACCATGACTCCCTGCCCCTCTTTTCCCGATCCCAATGCCCTGTATTCCTTCTCGCTAAGCTCCTGAATCTGAGCCAGGCTTTTAGCATCTACACCGCCCTGATCCAGAAAGCATTTATAAGCACAGTTGGAAAACAATTCCACCAGAAGCGGATTTGCCAAGGCTGCTGTTACATTCTGCATTGCCATTGTCACGATCCCTCCAAATTTGCGGAACGTAAGGACTGCATTATTAAGCTGTGCCGCCGATCCCGGCTTTTTCGAGATTACCTGTGTTTCGTCCACGATCAGATGTGTTGCCCGCTGATACTTTTTATTGTAATCCATACGGACTGACAGATAGTGCAGGATCGTTACCATAACAGCCTCCCAGTTATTCTCCGGCACGTTTGCCAGTCCAAAACCCGAAAGCCTTTTATTTGTTGTTTTAATATTCGTTGGCTTGGAAAGCATATCACAGCTCCCTACGGTATATTCTTCCAGACAGTTAAAGATCGGGCGTATGATCTTCTCGTCATGTTCATTCGATACCTTCACTAATTCCTGACTGATCTCCTCTCTCAGCATAAGGAGTGTGGGCTGTTTTCTTAATCGTCTCTGCCGGAAGATTTTTTCGTACATACGCTCTGTACAGCGGCTAATCACCGCATCATGCTCCTGTGTCACGTTGATATTTTTCATCACCGCCGCGCATAACGTTTTCGCATATTCCGTCTGGGAGGCGACAAACTCTCTCTTTATTGTTTCGTCTGCCTTAAACACCTCTTCCGTCACTTCAAAACCGTTGAGATAGATTCCGCTTTTGGGAGTCAGATCGAAATAAGTCCCGCCCCATAATTCAATTTCTCGTTTAAACTCATTTTGCGGATCGAGAAGCACAATATCATCATCTGTCGATAAAAGCGTTTGAGACAGCTCAGTCAGCTTGATCAGCATGGATTTTCCACTCCCGGAGTATCCTATAATGATCCCATGCGGGTTCGGCAGCTTTTTCCGGTTCGCAATGATGAATCTACGCGTTGTTTTGTTAATCCCCATCATCTGACCGCCCGGCTCGATCACATCCTGTGCATGATAGGGCTGAAAGGCTACTAATGAAGAGGTAAGGAAAAAACGCATATAATCCACCTGTCTGCCTCCGATCGGCAGAGCTGTATTCCACGCTTTTAACTGGTTAAAGTCGCAGGTTTCCATCGTACAGCCTTCCTTACGCGCTACTGCTTGCATCTCATTGATCCTCTCCGCCAATGTATTTTCATTGTCCGCCGTAATCACAGCTAACAGGTTCATGAAAAACCCCTGTTCGTCATTTTCATCCACCTGATTGATGTAACCCTCAATTTCTTCTTTCCTTTTCGTTTTAGCGTAGGAAGGAAGAACGGCGGGCTGCCCCGCCTTTCTTTTCTGTTCAAGTTCATCTGTAATGTTTCTGTCGTTATTGACTTGTACCGCCGCAAGTTTATCACTTACCACGTCCGTTTCTACCGGTGCAAAATCCATTGTAAGGAAAGACGGGTAAGGTACATTTGCCAAGCTCTGAATAAAGGTATCTGAGTCAATCGTCTTACGGTATTTCCACCCAAACAGTACCGATACATAGGTGTCACCCATAATCATAAAATTCTTATAGGTTTCGATACTACGTGGCATAATGTCATTTTTCCAATCCTTTTTGCTTCCCGGCTCTGAAATCATGTCCTGTTCATCTTTTCTCCCCGGTTGTATCAGGGAGTGCAATACTTTCAACCGCTCCATCCCATCAAGACGGATGATCCGGCTTCCCCATGATTCAAAAGCATCTTCAACGGTTGTTTCCAGTGCGTTTAAATAAATCTCTGCACTTTTTTTATTATCTGCTCGGCTTGTTACTGTAAGATATCTCATTGTAGTCACATTCGGGTTTGTTTCCTCAAGTCGCCATTCTCTCCATTGTCTCATGCCTTCTGCAATCTCAGGATATTGCTCTTTATTCTTCTCTGACCGGATTTTTTCTAATAATTCATCCAGATTTTGATATTCATTCGCTAACGTAATTTTAAATTCCACGTTAATTGAATTGAGCCATGCCATAAGTTCCGTTAGGAATATTCTCTGTTCGCCCACATTCTTATTGATATAATTGATGTCCTCAAACAGATATGTTCTATCATACATAGCTTGTTTTTTCTTCGGTTCTAACTTAAAACTTCCTAAACGGTACACTTCATCAATGTTTAATGCCTGCCTTACGTTTTTCGGGCATTTCACGATTGGCATGGATTTTGTTTTTTTCGCTGAAAATACACGGTTTCCATTAAATATTGCCATACTTATTTTCCTCGCTTTATAACAAATAAATTTCTACGTTCTTTGTATTCTTCTCCTTCAAAAGCCAGCTTTCTTGTTTGAAACTGGTACTTTGCAGCTTTTATTATTTCTGTCAAAAACGCCCCTTGATATTTATAAATTCCTAAGAACATGATAGGCGCCATAACAGGAATCCCAAAGTATACGCTGACTGTAATCGACAGACCTGTCAGATACCAGACAAGCACTACAACCCCTATCGCAATTAAAAATGCGAACGCCGCAACCAAACATTCCTTGAGTGTCAGCCCCGCCGCCACTGTGTCCGGAAAGGCTTCGTCAAAGTCCTTATTCATATCAATTTTCATTTGATTCCTCCTATAAGTTAAATGCTTTATTTAGAAATGCTCCTGCTGATTTTACAGATACCGTCATTAAAACCATACCTAAAATCGAATGGATTACCGAAGCCGCCCCGTCAAACCACTCTACCGCGGGTAACTCTGGCATGTTTACTGAGCCGATCAGGCGGCTTGCGATTGACATAACCAATGCAATTATAACGATTTCCAATGTATTTGACAGGAACGTTTTGATCCATGCGTGTGCGGTCATGTCAATCCCCCTGCCACCCGCAATTGTTGACATTCCAAGTGGATAAAGGACAATCAGCACATACAACTTGATATATCTCCCATAAATGGTAAGGATAATCATGATCGCACAGATAAGTGCCACTAAGAAGTACCCAAACCCAAACAGCCACCAAAACAAATGTGAACCAATATCACTGTTTGATGTATAAAAGTTCATATCCTCAAAATTCATTACCTGCCCTGCGAGTGCGGCTGTCATTTCAAATATTGTCCGTATCACTGTAAGACCTAGCTGTAATGCTACGTTTAATGCAACTACCCGGATCATCAGCTCTACAAAAAGTTCTAAAGTAATGTTTTCCTTCAGGTTTGACGCAATCCGACAAATCCCGATCAGGAGAAAAATATTCGTTAATGTGATACCAATTCCAAGAGCCCACGGGTATAAGGTCTGTGTTGTAAAGTCCCACGCGGACGATGAAAAGCGTTCCGGTGTCGTTGTAAGTAGCCCGGTACAAATCCCCATTGCCCACTGCCAGATACTTTTCGCAAGCACGAAAAACGGACCATAAAATAAATCATTACTTAAAAAGTCCAGTATTTCATCTAACATACTGCCGCTCCTTATCTTGAAAACCCTGCTTGTATTAATGGAATAAGCTGCGGTCCCATGCAGGCTACTAACCCCGAAGCGATACGCTTAAACGCCATAGACTGTGCGCCACCATCCTGTGTGTTCAATGCCTGTGCCCACTCAAATAGTCCCCAAAGTAATAATAAGCTCCCTACTGCCGATACGATTGCCGCTATAATCGTATAGACAACATCAAATCCTGATTCTATGATTGCAGATCCATCCTGTGGTGCTGCCATAACCTGTACACCTATCAGTAGAGAGTGTAAAGCTGCCATTCCCACAATAGACAGAAAAGTTCTTCCTTTTCTGCCCATATTTTGTTTTCTTTCCTTTTTCTTCATCTTAACTAATCCTCCCCAATCCGAAATATTTTTGTACCTATAACAATGATGATTCCTGCCACAAGAATGAACGCTCCAAAAAATGTCAACCCACGGTACTGTGAATATCCTTCTGGTATTGCGATTGTTACCGCCAGCGCACATATAATCCCTATCAAAATCGCTACTGCCATCAAAACTTTTCCCTTCCAGTTACTTCTTCTCATCTCTTCTCCTTCCCGTACCGAAATTCGGTACAAAAAAACATCCCTTTCAGGATGCTTCATCTATTCTGGTTTCAAATAATCGCTTAAATTTTTTACCTTTTCCAGTAATTCACTTGTCTGTAAATCTGGTGCAAAGTATGTTGTCACTTCCATATCCTCGCCCGAACGGATTGCCTGTACTCCTGAGTATGTCTGCTCCATCAGGTCAATATTTTTCTTGGCTACAAGCTCTGCCTTTGTAGTCAGGACAAAATATGGAGGCTCCGCAAAAACAAAGCGGTATTTTATGTCCAGCCGTTCTCCTATGACAACAGTTCCTTCTCCTGTTGTCTCACAAACTACATTCTGATATTCTGTCTTCATAGCTGACGCCAGTTCTTCTGCTGTCAGCTCTTCCTCTGTTGCTTCTGGTTCAGGCTCCGAATTTCTTTCTGTAAAGATATCAGACTTCACCTCTTTGACAACGGATTCCAGTTCAAGATTTCTCTTCAGCAGCTCCACCCTTTCCTCTCTTAGAGCTTTTATTTCTTTTTCCAGTTCCTCTAAATGTCCGGTCTGTTGAATGGACTCCCCATTTTCTGCCGCTTCATTCAGGTTTATCTCCTGATTTTTACGTCTCAGCTTGATCGATTCATTTCTGAGCATTTCCAATTCGATATAACTTTGTGTGAATTGTTCTTCTTTTTGCGATAGTTCCTGCTCTTTCGCAATGATACTTCGCTCTCTGTCCTCAAGCTCTTTCTGCCTTTTATCAAGCTCCGCCTGTATTTTTATCACGCTCTCATGTTTCTTAGAAAGAGCCTCCGCCTTTGCCTGATAATCCTCTTCCCACAGCTTATATTCTCTTTCCCGCTCTTCGTATATTTGTTGCAGCTTTTCATAGATCGCTTCCAGTTTCCTCACCTCTTTTCCCGCATGAAAAAAGCAGCCAATCTCAGACGAGATTTAGCTGCTCTCTTCTTTTTTTGATAAACTTTTATTCCCTTTTTTTTGGGGGCGCTCTTCTCATAATTCCTCCTTTCAGCCCAACGAAAAAAATCCCGCAGAAGCAGGATTTTATTTCGTTCCGAAATTCGGTACGCTTTATTTTATTTTGACAATTCTATCATACCATATAAACTTTAGGACATCTAGGTTCCATTAGGTTCCCTGTTTTTAATTATTTCTATCTTCTTTATCTTTTTTATGTTTTGCGATCCAAAATAATACGAGGTAAAGAAGCGCAAGTAACAGCAAGATAATAATTGCTGTTAAAACATAATTGAATACCGGGACGGCTTTTTCAATATATGTTGCGGTAGCCTGTACTTCATATTCCACATTGCCCTCTTTATCGGGAGCTTCGTAAGTAGCTTTATAGACCGTTTCTCTCTCTTCCGGGGTGATAATCTTTCCCTGATAGTTTGCCCGATATACTTGTATTTGCTGCTCCACTGTTGCAGTTGCATCTCGGCAGAGTATCCCGTCAGCTTCATAAGGTTCGCCGCTCCATGAAATTCCTGTAATTACACTTCCTTCAGCGGCTCCCGCACTGGCAAGAAGCTGATCCTCATATCCTGCAAGCTGTGGAATATCATCATTTCTTGGGATGTAATTCCCATTCCACTCATAATATGCTGCGTCGTAATTTTCAAAGGTAATTGTCATTGCATTGTTTACCATCACAATTCCCACTGGGTGGATTCCGGTAAAACTACAGATTACTTCCTCCTGCTCTCCGGTGATCTGGTTTGTTTCCGTTACGGTTTTTGTTGCCGGAATATCATCTTCTGTGACGGCATAATCATAATCGTCATACGCCGTTACTGTTTGCACATCTCCCTCTGCGATCGTTTTCTCGACCTTTTCCGTTTTTTTCAAGGTATAAACTGTTTTTCCTTCTGTAAAGGTCTGTTCTGGTTCGCTTTTCAATTCCATCTCTTTTTCTTTTTTATCGAGATATTTTGTCTCTATGAGCTTATAAGTAATTTCCGATCGTTCATAGGTTTTACTGCCTTCTTTCCATGTTTTTGGAAATTCTTTTTCGGCAAGTTCCCGACTATCGGCTTCATTCTTCACGGTCAAGGTAATCTCTTTCGTAAGATCAGATCCCGCTGCGAAAACCTGCAGCGGAAATGCCATCAGTAAAGCCATCAGTAAAAAAGAAAAAGCAATCGCTACCATTTTTTTCTTTTTCATCCGTTCCATGTTCTCCTTCCTTTGTTTACAATATCTAAAATTCTTTTTATAATTAACATTGATACTTAATTTAGTAGGAGGTTTTTATGATATTTATACTATTTTTTCTTTCAGCAGGTTTCGTTTTTATATCTCATGGACTTGACAAGTTTTCTATGTCCAAACATGTTTCTGAAAAACATTTTCCTACCATACAGTTTATTGCTAAACTATTTTTATCATTTGCTCTCCAACTTACAATTTTGGCACTAGTACAATTTTTAGTTATTGAAACAACACAATTTAATATTTGTGCATATTTGTTTTCGGTTAAATACATCCATTTACTATTATGCGGATACGTTCTCATCTTCATTTACAAAAAATATCGCTTAATGCTCAATGAGAAAAATCTTTACTATATCGGCAGTATACGACACAGCCATCCAAATCCGATCCAACACTTGAATATCGTACTTTTTGATGCCACTACACGATTGGAAATATTGGAGAAAAAACTATCTATTCTAAAAAGTTTCTCTCCGATTCCTGTTGCACTACTTATTTTAAATAATCTTCCTCAAGATTTAATATTTTCACCGAATATCAAATCTTTTGTTTTGCAAAATCAACTAAATATCGGATTATTGGTTATACTAGGCATTTATACTTATCATCTTTTTTCAACATTTTCCGCTCAAAAACAAATCATTACCCATATATCCAAGATCAAAAAAGAACTCTACCTTTTGAGTTCACAGGACTCTGAACTTTCTATTTCCAACAGTAGAAATAATCCAGAACCCCCATAATCCACGTTAATTTCCACATTTTTAGTCCTCCACATTGTACTTTTGGGGAAATCACACGATGGATTGCCAGTTGCAGTTCTCTTAGATTGACCATTTCTCCTTCAATTTCAAAGAGGTGATTTCTGATAAATAAAATCCATTTTCTAACGAATAATTTTCGGAATGGACAAAAGAACGGTATCATTATCTCCTGTAATTCCAACATCGTTAAAAATTGTTCAATCTCTCTTTTGGATTTCATACAATTTCCCCCTTTTACACATATATCTACTTTGGCCGCGTACCGAAATTCGGTACGCGCCATAATGCCTCGTGTATTTATTCCTCACGTTTTTTCTTTTTTCTGTGGTTGTATATTACTATTGACAGGATAATTGCTCCTGTACCGATCAGCGCGATCGCAAAAGGCATGATGTCTGAAAAATCTCCTGTTTTCAGAGCAGACAAAAGTCCTCCCCCTTTATTTGGCGGCAAAATCGGCTTCAGGCTACCTACTTTAAAGGTTATGGTCTGATCCTCATCGGTAATATCTTCGTGAGATGCGATCAGTTGTCCCTTATGATACAAGAATTCATAGACCACGATGGATCGGTTATTTAGTTCAGAAGCATCTAAAGTAAAATCTATAGGCACTGTTCCATCTGCTGTCTCGATCTGCACGCTTTTCTCTGCTGTGATCTGCTTTCCATTGATTACAAGAGGCTTTCCTGTTGTTTGATCCATCAGAATGCCTTTCAGGACATATTCCTGTCCTTTGATTAATCCAAAATGATCTACATTATCACGGATTGTTACGTCTTTTTTTGCGATTGCCTCATGTGTGCCGCTGATCAGATCGATCGCAGTTGTATTAAGCTTTAATTTATCTTTTACATAGATCTGTTGTTTTTTATCATTCGGGTCTTCGTGTCTGCTGATTTCCACACCATCTTGATACAGATATTCATAGACCACAATAGTACGTCCTGCAAATGGAGATGCATCAAATTCAATCTGCATATCCACGTCCATTTTTGAACTGTCTGCTGTAAACGTCTTTTCGGTTGTCAGCAGATCTCCTGAAGGCTGATCTTTCACCTTCAGCGGTTCTCCCGTTTTCGCATCCGCAAGGATAAGCTGCAGTTTATATTCCCGATTCGGCATCAGATTTACCATTGACACCGTATCAATCACAGTCAAATCTACTGCATAAGCATCCTGCGTTCCGGTGCTGACATTAATTGCATTTGTTTCTGTGATTTCGGTGCGATCGTTTCCAACCGGAATCGTATGGCTTACTTCTCCATCAACTCTTCCGTCTTCTGTGATTGTAAATTCGTAAATCATTTTGTCATCCCATGCATATCCCGGAATGCTTTCTACCTCTGCCACTGCATAATTTCCCGGTTCTAAGTATAAAAGTCTGATCTTTCCATTCTTATCTGTAGTATAGATCTCTTTATGCTGCATTCCCGGATCGATCGGATCTTCTTTGTCTTTGTTCCAAATGACAAATTTGACGCCTTCTAGCGGCTTGTCCGTTCCGGTTTCCTTTTTGTCGATGATAATTTCCGTCGGCTGATTCTTGATTGTAAGGTTCTCTTTTACAAGTTCTGTTTTCTGATCTGCATATTTCAGCTCCACATCCCATGTCTGGTTCGGGCGAATAAATCCGATCGGCTGTTTTGTCTCTTTTACTACATATTTTCCAAGATACAGTTCTTTTGATCTGGCAATTCCGGTTGTATCTGTGACGATCGTATCAACCACTGTTCCTTTTTCAGCTCTCACCGTTCCGTCCGGCGTTGTGATATCTTCCGCTGCTGTTACGGTAAATTCTGTACCGGATAACAGATTTCCTGTTTCCTCATCTTTTTTCAAAATTTCGATTTGTCCTTTTGCAGGCTGATTCGGTACGGTAACATCTCCATATACAATCTCTGTTGTCTGATCTTTGTAAGCTAAGGTCACTTCAAACTCTTTCGGATTTAACAGATAACCTTCCGGTGCTTTCGTTTCTTTTATTACATATTTTCCGAGATACAGCTTATCTGTTTCCGCTTTTCCTTTGTCATCTGTTGTAAGGGTTGCAACAACTGTTCCTTTTTCAGCTCTCACCGTTCCATCCGGTGTTGTAATGTCTTCCGCTGCTGTCACGGTAAATTCTGCGCCGGAAGGAATCGGTTTATTTGTTTCTTTATCGGTCTTCGTAATTCGGATTTTTCCTTTCGCAATCTCATCCGGTACTGTTACGTCTCCGTATACGATCTCTGTTTCCTGATCGGCATAAATCAGTTCTACCGGATATTTCTGTGTATTTAACAGATATCCTTCCGGCGCTTTTGTTTCCTGAACCTCATATTTTCCAAGATATAATACTTTCGTTTCGGCTGATCCTTTATCATCTGTTTTGATCGTATCGACAACTGTTCCGGCTTTCACTTTCACTGTTCCATCCGGCGTTACAATATCTTCTTTTGCCCTGATTTCAAATTCTGCATTCGATAAACCGTTCCCGGTTTCTGCATCTGTTTTCTTCACCCGAATTTTCCCTTTGGCAAGTTCATCCGGTACAGTAACATCTCCATATACGATCTCCGTTTCTTGATCCTTATACTTTAAAGTCACTTCATATTCTTTTGGATTCACGAGATATCCGTTCGGAGCTTTTGTCTCTTTTATCGTATATTTTCCAAGATACAATGCTTCTGTTTCCGCTTTTCCTTTTTCATCTGTCGTAAGTGTTGCGACAACAGTTCCTTTTTCCGTGCGGATCGTTCCATCCGGTGTTGTGATATCTTCCGCTGCTGTAACGGTAAATTCTGCGCCTTCAGGAATCGGTTTATCTGTCTCTTTATCTGTTTTTGTTATCCGGATTTTTCCCTTTGCAGGAGCATCAGGATAAGTAATTGATAACGGATTTTCCCAGTCAAATTCCTGATCTACGACAAACGGAATATCTTCTATGCCTAACAGATAACCTTCTGGAGCTTTTGTTTCGTGTAAGTAATATGATCCATATTCCAATTTTTCCGGTAAAGTGAAAGATCCATTTGCGTCTGTCTCAAAGGTATCAATCTCCATCGGTGTAGGGTAGGATACTTTCATTGTGATCGGTTTCTTATTTTCATCGAGGATCTGGAACTGTGCGCCTGCAATCGGAATCACCTTTCCGGTTTCTTTGTCTACTTTTTGCACCGAAAGCGGAGCATCAACCGTATCATTTCGCAAGATGTATGTATATGTTTTACCCTCTTCATCCACAGTTACTTCAAATGGTGCAATGATATCATATTCCGGGTACGGACTCTCCTCTGAGACCGTGTAAGTATCAAACGGTAAATTTCCCCGATCGGATGTTCCAAGCTGCTTCGTAGTTGCTACACCCTGTTCATCCGTAATAATTGTGTAAACATCTCCGGTAGTTTTGGATGTCAAATGAAACTTGATATCTTTTAACGGCTTCTTGATATCTGCGCCGGAGTCTCCCGGTTCATCGTTAGTCTCACCATACTTCACAAGCTGAATATCGCCGCGAATAACTTCTTCTTCGATTGTCGGCATGTTGTAGGTTTCTACCATTTCTCCCGTTCCTTTGGATGTAATTTGACGAACAAAGATTTCTTCATTCAATAAGTATCCCTTTGGAGCTTTTGTTTCCTGAATGGTAATAGTTCCAAGCGGAAGGGTTATATTTCCATTTGAATCATAATAAAATTCATCGCCTGAAACTTTATATTCTTTTGTTAAATAGCATCTTCCTTTTTCATTTGTTTTCATAATCCATGTACGGACTGGTTTTTTTCCTGTCTCTGCCGGGTCTTTGTCTGACTGTACTGCATAATATTTAATTGTAAACTCTGCACCCTCTAGAGAAGCGCTTCCCTGCGGCATGTTTTGTGTCGTATCCCTATCTATTTTCCCAAGTAAAATAGCAACCGGATCACTTTGCGGATAATCCTTCACATCCACTCTTGTTGTCTGACTGGAATTAATGGTTACAGGGTATACAGTCTTATCAAGCGCATATCCTTTCGGTGGAGTAATCTCTTTCAAGTCGTAATTCCCCGCTGTAACATTTTCAAATTTCGCATATCCCTTTTCATCTGTTGTTTTTCGCGCGATTTCTGCTCCATTTTGATAGAGTCCATAAACAGCTCCTTTTAAGGAATAACAGCCATTTCCGTTTGTGATCGTTTGATTCGCAGAACTTTTTATCAATTCTAAAGATCCTGTAAATGCTCTATAAACTCTGACTTTTCCGCCAACATGCTGATATCCACTTAAATGCTCCCCATCCGGTCTTGTTACACCATCAGTTGCTCCCGGAGGCGTGACACGCACATAATATTCAACATATCCGCCTGCCGCGTTTACTTCTGTAACGGTTGCCTCGTAACTTGCATTTTTGTGCGCTGGTAACGCAGCCGTCGGATCGAGACACTCAAAGTCTTGTACTGTTATAGCTCCGGCTAAATCGCCTGAAAAATTATTTACATGAAAATAATCCTGATAGGGATAATTGACGTTCCACGTGTCCCCGATATAACATGTTCCGGTAGCTGTTGATCCTACAGTTGGAATTCCAACAGAACGCGTTGTTTGTAAAAAAGTAAAACTGCTCATTTCAATTCCTACCATGTTCTTTGGGGTTTCTAAAATCTCCAAAGGATCTGTTTCATTTATCGGAGCAAGCGTTTCCGTTTCCTCGGTTTCATCAGAAGTATCTTCCGCATTTGGCTCATTTTGAATTACAGCCTCTTCTCCTGCACTTCCATTTGTTGGTTCTTCTGGTAGTGTCACAGCTTCTTCAGATGCGTTGACACTCACTGTGTTTTGCGTGTCTGACTGCGCTTCCGCTTCTGTCGCTGCGTATACTGTTACATTTGATAACAATAATAAACAGGATAGGATAATCGCAATCAGGCGTTTTCCTTTTTCTCTCATTTTTTTACTCCTTTCGTCATTTGTTTTTGTATGTACCGAATTTCGGCACAATTTTTATCAACAAAAAAACTACCAACCTTTCGATTCGTAGTTTCTTGTTTTCCGTATTTATTTTTCATTTTATTGAACTGCTCCGCAGCTACATTGATATCCGGTTACAATCGATTCGTAATGCCCTTGTTCTGGATGGTTAACTGTATGAGTATTTGTCCCTGTTTGCTTCTGTACCCATTCTGAATGAAACCCACCACATGTATATATTCCTGCGTCCAATTGTGCATCTATATGTCCCCACGGATCTCCTGTTATATTCATTCCACAGCCATTACAAATAGAAAGTTCTACCATTTCATATACTGGTTCATTGACAGTTTCTGTCCAAGCTGCCTGATCGACTACCCATTGTTGTGTATAAAGCGGAATATTGTAATTATGGGTATGTACCGGAGCTGCATTTTGATTTCCGCTGCTTCTTGAATTACCTGCATTCGATCCGCCCGTTGTTTGGGGAGCATCATTCTTTTGTGCAGGAGCGGAAGTATCCGGCTGAGATGCTTTCTGTTTCTCTTCCTTTTTCACCTCTGTTGTTTCCTTCGCAGCGTCTTTTGTCTCCGGCTCTTTCTTAGAATCATCTTTTGATGTCTTTTCTTCCTTCAGATCTGTTTTCTTCGTCTGCTTCTCATCAACTTTCTTTTTTTGATCCGCTTTTGCAATAACCGTTTTCTGATTCTCCTTTTGCATCCCTGCAAGACCGATCCCCAACGCGCCAAGCGCAAGCAGGATCACCGCCATGCAAGCAGCTACTTTCTTTTTATGGGTCTTCATCCATAATCTTAATTGTTCCATGTTTTTCTTCATTGTTTCTCACCCCATTCTTTCTGTACCGAATTTCGGTACACGAACCTGTTCCGAAAAACACCACATGTTTAAATTATTATATCATATTTAGCTTCACTCACTATAAATAATTTTGGTGGATCTTTATTGTCCATTTTTAACTCCTTTCAAATAAAAAGAGCTTGTTTGTCGCAAGATCTTTTAAGCATTTTTCATTTCTGCTATAATTCTTACAATTCTATCATACCACATAAAATTTAGAACATCTAGGTTCCTTTACGTTCCCTCTTTTTACCATCTCATGTTTTCCGTACCGAATTTCGGTACGCTTTCTCCCCTACAACTTTAATCCATATTCCAACAAATATGCTATCACTTCTTCGTCTAATTCATCCAGACACGGATAATCCTGACTATGTGTAAATTCTCGTTCCGAGAACTGTTCTATATTCTCACACCAGTTTGTACACAGACCTTGTTCTGTTACGATCAACTAGATTGTTGGCAGCCTTCCGCCGTCTTTATCCTTGTACTCGCCTGTTCTGATTCTCCCTGATACGAATATCAAAGTTCCTTTTTTGCATACTTTTTAATAAATTCTGCTTCTCTTCCAAATACAACACAATTGATAAAATCGGCTTCCAGTCCTTTACGGTTTACTGCAAGTCGATAATATGCCCATAAGATGATTTTTCCATCTTTCTCTTTTTTCTCAATTCCGGTGTCTTTACTAATCTCCCCTTTAAAGTTACTCTGTTTAACATTTCTCTCACCTCTATATTTTGCCTAAATACATATCTCGCTGAACTTGCGCATAATAGTATGTGTCTATAGTTACAGGCGCATTATATAAACATGTGATTAGATAGCTTCTTATGTTCCGTATCTTGCTGCCATTTGTATTCAGACAATTTAAGACATATCTGATGTGTCTCATGTTCAATTTCTTAAATCTGTCCTGTACTTCTTCCCGTCTGATCTCTGCCCCATTTACGGTCAGATAGGTCCCTTTATAGCACAAGATATCCGTAATCAGCTCTATGATTTCATCAATCCGGTTTCTCTCTGTCGGGCAATCATGCACTAAGATATCATACTCTGTCCTTCCCCTGACAGTTTTTAGTATCATACTGCGATCTATCCATCCCTCTTTTTTTGATTGATGGATAGATAGATTATATATATTCTGGTTATAATCAGTCTTATTATTTTGAGGTGTAAAGGCTTTCACTTCTTGAGGTGTAGGATTTTGCACTTCTTGAAATGCACATTGTTGCACTTCTTGAGGTGCATATTCTTGCACTTCTTGAAATGCACATTCTTTCACTTCTTGAGGTGCATATTCTTGCACTTCTGAAAATACTCTACGTTCCCCTTGTTTCTCTTTTTTCGGAGTATAGACACTTTTCTTTACCTCCACCTTCTGGTTAAAGTTTTTCACATACAAAAGATTAGGTTTGCCAAGTCCCTGCCGCTTTTTTTCCAGTAGTCCGTTCCTTTCCAGATCATTCAGGAGCATGATAGCCTTTCTTTTACTACAACTAAATTCTTCGGCTATCTCTTCTATCGTATAGATAATATAAATCCTGTTTTCTTCATCAAGCCATTTGTTTTTTATGGATAAGGTCATGCGGTCAAGAAGCACGCCATACAGTATTTTTGCGTCACTTGACAACTGTTCAAATTGCTTATCTCTTATCAACTTTTTAGGGAGACGGAAAAAATTAAACTGCTCTGCGTCTGTCCCATAATAGTATTCAAATTCTGTCATTTTCATCCCCCTCGCTGCTATTTACGCAAAGCATATTCTTCTGTCGGTCCGAGCGGCATATCTTCCCGCCCTGTACTTTCTACATAAAATCCTATATTTTCCATCTCGCAATGATCTTCCGGGCAATATGCGTTATATCTTCCATAGCGTATCGTCATTTCTTCTCCGTTCAGATTGCTTACTATCACATCATCCTCAAACAGCATTTTCCCCTCTATGTCTTTTTGTTCTGTATAACGCTTCACACTTCCAGTTCTAATATTTTTCCATCTTTCCAATCCCAGAATCGCCCCATCTTCGTTAATAAGCAATTCTACTTTTTGTTTTAACCTTGTATTGTACCCCTGTATGACTATCATTTAGATTTACTCCTTTCCCATAACCAGATAATAAATTATTCATGTGCTTACGGATGACAGTCCTCCTCATTAATTAAAGGGCAGTTCATTGTCAATGTCATCCTGTATATTCATAAATCCATCACCTTCATCTGCCCCCTGAGCTTTATTCCTTTCCTGTTCCGTTCTGCTCTCTGCAAACTCCTGTTCCTCCACGATCACCTCTGTCGTGTACACTTTCACTCCATCTTTGTTCGTGTAACTTCCAGTCTGGATACGACCAGAAATGGAAACTCTCATACCCTGACGGAAATATTGCTCTGCAAATTCCGCAGAACGACCGAATACCAAACACCGGATAAAATCTGCTGTCGGCTCCCCGTCCCGTTTAAATCTGCGATCAACGGCAACTGTATATCTCGCCACCGCCGTTGCATTTTCGTCCTGTGAATATCTCACTTCTGGATCCCTTGTTAATCTACCTACTAAGATTGCTTTATTCATAATAATCTCCTTTTCTCCCCGTTAGCCGATAGGTCAGCTATTTACTCTTATATTGACGCAACCTTTCGCTTCTTCCAGTATCTTTTCATCCGCTTTCCTCCTGTTCTTTTACCTTATATCGAGACTGAACCTCTGCTTTCTCTTATACCGAAACTGCGCTAACCCCTGCCTCCGCCTACGCAGTAACTAAAATAAGGTTTTTCTCTCCGAGGTATTCCTGTCAAACCATATTTTATTTGCCATCTACAACTTACCATCACCATGCCGGCATATATGCCAAAAACTTTCCTGAATAGCTCTGATGCCCTCTTTTTAGTCATTCTCTTTTTCTTCATGCCGTCTCTCCTCTCTTTCGGATCTTTTCACATTTTGAAATTTTCTGTATTTGCGCTATCGCGATTCCCGCTATTATACCAGTAATAAAAAACATAATGCACACCAAAGACATTATCGTCTACCCTCCAATCTCTCAATTACTTTTCAGGCAAAGCAGGGCGAGAACTTTCCCTGCTTGCCTCGAAAAACATACGTGCATACTCTTTATGAGTATGCAGTCTGCCCTGTACCTTTGCGGTCACGGCGTTACAAAACTTGCATCCCGCAGGGCAGTTTATTTACTCCCCTTCACGATCTTTCTCGTCTGATATAACTATTAAATCTTTAACCAGAAACACCATTGCCGCTATGATTCCTAATTTAATCACCCACGCCCATATCGTCTGATTATCTCCCAATAGTTGAATCACAATCGCCCCCAATAGAAGAATTCCTAATTTATATAACTTCTTCTTCACCTTTACTTGACGTTTTTTATCTCTTTTCATAAGGTTTTCTCTATCTCCTTTTACTCCACATATGTCTTACTCTCCCAGCCACACTTTCTACATTCATAATTCCAACATCCAACGCCTTCCGAAGTAGCATTATCATATACAAACGCTTTCTGTCTGCTGCTCATACGTGAAATCAGGTTATTCGTATTTGCATTGATATGTTTATAGACTATCGCTTGTTCGTGAAGAGTAATTCGTGTACTTCCACATTTCGGACAAATATATTTTCCTTTATTTATCACAATTCCTTTCTCTGACATTTACATCCCCTCACTCTTCCGCTTGCTGTAGCAATACACGAAGCCCTAATACTAACGCCTCTTGCTCTAGCGCCATCACTGCCGGAGTCTCTACATTCGGTTTTTTCATTTCATTTAGGTAATTTTCTGCGATTTCTAATTGTTTTTTAATAAGGGAATGATCCCATATAGAGAACGACAAGGACTCTTGTTCTGCTATGATGACATTCTCTGGCTCTATCTTCTCCTCTTCGCTCGACGTTGAGCCAGATAATTCTTCCGGTGGATTCATTCTGGCTTCTATCTGTTTTTCCTGCATTTTTTCAAGCGATACGCCATTCCACATCCGGTGGATTGCGGCTGCAAAATAAAACCAGTCATAATCTCCTACAAAATTACTATCTTCGTCCCATATTTGGACATATTCATCAAACAAGTTAATACTGGCAACACCCTCTTGTGTTAAATAATCAAACTTTCTGCTTTTTTCTTTCAAACGTTCCTTGATTGCTTTGGGGCTTTCAGTCACCATGTCTACTCTTCTCGTGATATCTTCGCAAAACCATTCCCACCAACATCTAAGAATTTTTTTTGCAGCAAGATTAAAATACCGATATGCTGTTTCATCCGGTTTTATCAGCTTTACAACAGACTCTTTTTCTCCGACTGGTTCCTCTTCTGTCTGCTGTTCCTCGCGGGATTTTTCCGACTTTTCCTCTTGTATCTTCTGCTGGATATCAACATTCTTAACAATTCCATGATCTAGTAGTTCCTCCTGCTTTGTTTCCGGCAGACTTGCAAGAGTCACGGCAGCACTCTTTTTCAGCTCACCGTTTTGAAACTTTTCCATCCCTTTCTCACCTAGATTTTTAGAGATTGTAAGATATTCGCCTACTGTTGTCCTTTTCATATTCAGTAGCTTAGCAAGTTTTTCTACTATACGTCCCGTCTTAACCTGAGGAAATTCCTCTGGATAGTTTTCAAGAAGATATTTCATGCGTTCCAGTTCGTGCATTTTTTCATATTCTGTTTTTTCATGATAACCGTTACTTGAGTAAAGCTGAAACTCTGCTTTTACATTTGAAATGTCTTTCACAAAACAGGGAAGAAAAGCAAATGATTCCTTTCCCCGTTCTTCCACTAACAGTCTACACGCTCTGCGCCTTTTATGCCCTGCAATGATCTCATATTCGTCTGTATCTATCTTTCTTACAAGCAAGTCCTGTAAAATTTCTCCGTCTGCTTCGATTAAATCCGCCAATGCCGCGATTTCTTCCTTGTCACGCTCATTACAGTATTGTGCTTTATTATCGACTAACTTCGTGTAGTGAATCCACTTAGTGATCCTCTTTGGGTGTTGTTCTGCACGTTTCGTTTCTTTTTTAAAAATGCTATCTATCTTTGCCATTCCCTACACCTCCAATACTGCTAATAACTCTTGTGCAAGGTCGATATAGTCCTGAGCAATCTGGCTACTGCTTCTATGTTTTATTACAGGTTTATAAAGTTCCAGTGCATTCTCTACAACCGCACCTTTACTGATACATGTCTCCAAAAATGTCCATGAATGTTTCTCTACCATGTCCGCATATGTATTTCTTTGCGCTCTTTTATTCTCCACCTTATTTGCAAAAATCTTCCATTCAGGAGCGATCATACCTAATCCGTGTAGTTCATCTTCGACGATCAGTAGATTATCACGGCAGAATTTATCTAACAGCACCGGAGTTATCAAAAGTTCTGACGCATATAGAGCATTTTGAGTGATCTGCTCGAACACTGGTCTTGTATCAATCAGGCATACATCATATCTGTTCCCAAGTTTGCCCAACGACTCCGCAAGAGTCCCATCACTGGACACATCCGACTCTTTCAGGTTTGGATCGCCTTTAATAATGTCTATATTTTTATATTTGCTCCGATAAATAGCCCTGCTGATTCCCGCTTCATTTTTTATCAAATGCCTGACCGTATATCCGTTTTGGTTTGCTTTCGTAAAAAACGGAGTCAAATTGGTCTGTGGATCAGCGTCTATTACTAATACTTTTCTGCTTAGTAAAGACATACTATATGCAAGATTTACCGTTGATGTTGTTTTTCCAGTTCCACCTTTTAAATTTCCTACTGTAATTATTTTCATAACTGTTCTCCTTTTCCGTACCGAATTTCGGTACACTACTTTCGTATGTTTTTTCTATTTAACGTAAGTCTAATTCTATCTGTTTATAGCTTATCTCTTTTTTCTTCTTTTTCCTTTGTTTCCTCTTGCTTTGACGAATGATTTCCTGATTACTTAAATCAGAGTTATATAATGTAATTATCCTATTCACCGCTCCCGCTCTGGTACGTTCAAAGGTTTTGTGGCTCACTCCACTTTCGCTTTCAACGATTTTGTACGGAGTATGTTGTACATACAGGCGATCTAAATACAAATATTCTTTATCTTGCAAGGCACGAAAGCAGGCTTGAATCCTGTTGATACTTTCCTCTTCTTCTGTAAGTCTGTACATTTCCTCCCTCAGTTCGATTCCTCTCGCTCGCGCAGTCTGCTCATGACGTAGCATGATATCAGCTAAATCTTTCTTTATTCCGCCTACACCGCCTCCAATATTTCCATATTTAGGACTTTTCATAGCTACTGAACGTATCACAGAATCTACCTCTATCAATTCATCATATAAGTCGAGAATACGCTTATGTATTATTTTCAGATCGCTTGTCCCCTTTTCCAAAGCCATTTTAACGTCCACTTCATCAATCAATTTCATAACCTCACTCCTATCACCTCTTCTCTATGTACCGAATTTCGGTACGCCCTAACCTTATTTTCATTATTACTTTTGCTTATTCTCTGACTCCATAGAGCGTGTGATAAAGATTCCTGTATCTTTCACGATAATTTTCACTTCTGTATTAGGTTCAAACCTAAATAAGGTTCTAAGGTTTTTAGGGATAACTAACCTCCCATTTTTATCTATTCTTCTCATTATATATAGCTTATTCATTTGTATTTCTTCCTTTCTAACACACATACTTTTCAGGAATCATAAATAAATTTTCAACACTATTCACTTCATTCGTATATCTTTCTCCTGATATAACTCCAAGACGATTTAAAAAATTTATCATTCCCATAGTGAGGTTTTTTGTATATCTTGATGTATTACAAACAGTTTTAAATGATTTCGTTCCTACTTCATATTCACTCAAATAATCGTGGAAGACTTTTATATTTAATGCTTTTTCAGCTTCGTACATTTCCACTAGATCTTCTTTAGCAAACTTTTTTTCTGACATAATGAACACCTCCTCAATAATTCATCCCTTATGATCTGTTACTCCCTATCTCTCTGGAACCTGTTTTTTGTAACAGCAACAGGTTTATAAGAGCTTGTTCCCACTGCCTCTATAGATAGGGCCTATGCAGTTGTCAAGGTGCTGTCACGTCTTTCTTTTTCATATTCATCCGGTCTCCTTTTTTGTGAATATTGCACAAAAAAAATCAACCTGAACTTTTTAGTTCAAGTTGATTCTAAAATCCACCTATTCTTTTTGTTTTACAAGTTTTAGATTTTCCGAAGTATTTTCATCCGCTTCCAGAAGGGATGTCAATTTTCATGGATGGGTTTCAGCATTTTAATAGTTCTCTGCATGTATTTCAAAATAACTTCTCGGATGCGCACAGGTCGGACAGATCTCCGGCGCCGCAGTTCCTACTACAATATGTCCGCAGTTTCTGCATTCCCACACTTTCACTTCACTTTTTTCAAATACTGATGCCGTCTCTACATTTTTCAGCAGCGCTCTGTATCTCTCTTCGTGGTGCTTTTCGATCTCCGCCACAAGACGGAATTTTTGAGCAAGTTCCGGAAATCCTTCTCTCTCGGCAGTTTCCGCAAAACCGGCATACATTTCTGTCCATTCATAGTTCTCGCCTTCTGCCGCCGCTTTCAAGTTATCTGCCGTATCTCCGATCCCGTTCAATTCTTTAAACCACATTTTTGCATGTTCTTTCTCGTTATCCGCCGTATCCCGAAACAACGCGGCAATCTGTTCATACCCTTCTTTTTTCGCCACAGACGCAAAATACGTGTATTTATTGCGCGCCTCCGACTCTCCCGAGAAAGCGTTTCTTAAGTTTTTTTCCGTCTCTGTTCCTGCATATTTACTTCCCATGTTATTCACCCTTTCTGCTCCTCTCAAAAGAAACAGCCTTTCCTTTTTTATATCCTATTATAACACAGTCAGCTTATATTAAACAATTAACATTCAAATGCCGGATATTATGTCAGTCCTTCCTGTATATTCTTCTTTTTCTACATAGAATTATAAACGCTCCCGAACTGAATATCAGTAAAAGCAATGACAAAGCCGCCGAGCTTGTATCTCCTGTTTTCGCTCCTTCCGTCTTCTCCGTTTCCGTATTTTTATCCGGCATTTCAGGATGCTGCGGCGCTTCCGTGATCCACTCGCTTTTTGGTTTCGTTACAACATCCCATATATAGCTGCCGTCTATTTCTTCCGGAATACTGATCAGATACGGCGATGCCTGATAACTGCCCTGCTTCTCATCGGTCCACACCTTTGTCTGGGCAATCAAATACAATCCCTGTTCTAATCCGCCGATCATTGCGATTCCATTCTCGTCCGTTTTCAAAGCGTTTCCCTGTATACTTTGCCGAACCGCATAGTTGTATAACTGCTTTGCCTGTTCGTTTTTTTCAGAAGATTCGATTCCTTCCAGAGAAACTCCCGCATTACCGAAATCTCCTGCAAGCGTCCACTTTCCATCCTCCATCTTTCCGACAAAAAAAACAGAAAAATCCGCATTCGCAAATACAACCTCTTCATTTTCCTGTGTCCTTCCATGATATTCAATCTGGATAGAGCCTACATTTTCCGCCCTGCAGGATAAACTTGGAATCAGTATTCCGAATACAGTCAAACAACCTACAAGAATATTTTTCCATCTATTTTTCATTTGAAACATGATCTTCCCTCCGTGTTTTTTCTCTCTTTTTCTTTCTCTTTTTCACATACGCAGCAACACCGCAAAAGAACAAAATAAGAAACAAAATGAAAAGTCCTATAAATAAAACTTTCATCTGGAACGGTAATCCTATTGCGATTTTTTCATCCGGAACTTTTTCCACTGCCTCTTCATAAGGAATCCTATACCCCCTTACAAGAAGCCTGTGTGTATTCACCGCATAGGGTGTACAAGTAACTAATGTAACATAATCTTTTCCCGGTACGATCGTAAGCTCCTTTGTATTTTCCGGCAGCACAGTAAGTATCTGATCCACTTGATAGGCAAATGTTTCACCGAGAACTTTAATATAGAAGATATCTCCTTTTTCCAAATTATCCAGATCCGTAAACAACAACTTAGAAGGAAGTCCCCGATGCCCGGTTAAAACTGCATGGGTACTTTCCCCGCCTATCGGTAAAGACGTCCCCTCAAAATGGCCTACCCCCGACTGAAGCACCTTTTCTTCTGTTCCGTGATAAATCGGAAGTTCTGCATTAATCTTAGGAATACGGATATATCCGATCATTCCCGACCCGTTTACATTTAACAGGCTTTGATATCTCTCGTCTACCTCTTTCTTTATAGATGAAAAAGGATCTAATAACTCAATATTTCCCAAAAGCTCTTCGTTATACTGTCTTGCTGCCTCGAGCATTTCACGCTTGTCACTTTCGCTTAACCGCACTGCGTTTTCATCATAAGCCGAAATCACTTTTGAGCCGTTCTTTTCATAAAGATAGTTGCTGACTGTCGGATATAACAGTACGGAGAATGCAATAATCAATCCTATCACGCGAAAAATATCCCCAATATAAAATTGTTTTTTCTCTGTCTTTTTTCTGCGCATCTTTATTTCATTCTCCCTGCTGTTATAACGAATGGGAAGACTGCCCGAAGGCAGCCCTCTCATCCATATGTCTGAATTATAAATGATTAAGCACGTTTTCTTCTGCTGATCACGAAGCTTACCGCAATACCGAGAATCATCACAACTGCAATCACTGTGAAAATTACAGTACCCATTCCACCTGTTTCCGGAAGAAGTGTTCCTGTAGTATTCTCAATGTCGATGATTTTATCATCCACCACCCCATCATTTTGCTTGATTGTCCAGTCATTCACATTCGTAGTATCAGATTTTGTAATTGTAATTTTAACCGGAGCTGTCAACTTGTTGTAACCGTCCGGAGCCTGTGTCTCCACTAACCAGTAGCTTCCTTCCGCAAGACCGTTTAACTTTAAGTTCATTCCTGTGCCTACTGTTGTCCCGTCACCGATAGATTCCATATCGTACATCTTATTATCGCCGACCTGTTCCGGGTCTACTGTGTAAGTACCGTTAGAACCTGTAACTGCGATTGCATTCTGATTATTGTTTGCATCCTCTTCGCTTCTATAAAGACGGAATATTGCACCCGCAAGGTAGCTATTCTGCTGATCTTTGATTAATTTGTGAATCTGTACCGGATAAGTTGGTGTTGTTACTACGTCCGGTGTTGTTGTAGTTATGTTATCCGGATCGTTACCATACTCTAAGTGAGCGCTGTTGTTTGTCTGTACTACGGCATCAGCATTAACTTTTGCATAGTATGTTACTGTAAATTCCTGACCCTTACTATTCTGATTGTTTCTAATCCACTCAGATAAATCCAAAGTCATTATGCGGTTATTTTCTCCGCTTAATGTAGCTGCCTTTGTCTCAGCCTGGCCTTCACCAATCTTTACAGATACGTTATAGGATGTGCCTTCCTGTGCTGTACCAACTGCATCTTTTACAAAATCAAGACCTTCTGTCAATGTATCGTGGATTTTATATGTATACTTATCATATCCTGTTGTATCCGGAATTGTTCCTTTAATCGTATAAGTTACAACCTGTCCGATTTCAACAGTTGTAGCATTTGCTGTTTTGTCAATACTTGGAGCCTGACCTTTCAGGTTCACAGTTACGTCAACGTCATCTACAGATACGAGAGATGACTGAATCTCTTTTGTTCCTGTCTGATATACCAGGTAGTAACCATAGTCTAAGTTTTCAAACTTATATTCTGTAACCTCGCCTAATTTTTTGGAAGTTCCAGTTTCTGCCGTTCCTGCTTTCAATGCAGCTGCTGTAAAGTCATTTGCGAATTTCTGAATTCCTGAAGGATTTTCCTTATACTCAGCAAGTTTGTTATATAATTGTTCACTTGTTGCTTCCTTCGATAATCCTAAAGCTGTTGCGATTGCATTTTTATAGTCCGCATTGACTGTATAAGCATAATGTGTATCGCTTACACTCAAATCAAAGAGCTTATAGACTTTAATTGTCTGACCCTTTAACGTGTTTCCTTCATTGACGTTTACTGTCAAATTTCCTGTTTTTATTCTGTCTGCGGCAAAAGCAGTTGTTGCCATTGCCAGTGTCATGATGGCTGCTAAACACAATGTCATCATCTTTTTGATTGAGTTTTTTACTTTTCTCATTCTTTGTGTCTCCTTTTCTTTTTGTTCTTTATTTATAGCTACTCTGACTTCTTGTGCTTTTTCTCTTCCTGTATTCCGTAGCTGTCACTAAGCAAAGAAGCAGAACACCTAACGTGTAGAGCAAAGCTTTTCCCATTCCTCCTGTTTCCGGAAGAAGGCTGTCAAACCAGTTTTTCGTATTTGTCACCGTAATACTGTATTGACGATCGCCTTTGTAAGTTATTTCTGTTGTATATCCGTCCACTTTCATCTCGCTGACATGATATGTGTAATAATATTTCTTTCCATCCGTGCCAACATGATATGCTGTATATTCAGCTCCCGTAAGAACCTTTTCCCATATGTCCGATGTTTGTGCATCTTTTTTTGTCAAAATAACTTCTTTATTGAAGTTTGTATCTACAACCGGTTTTCCGTCTTTTTCATAGCTTCTTGTAATGTTAAAGATGACCTCATTCGGACGATCTTTTTCCTCGTCCCTTTTCCAAACCTTTTTCAGACGAAGTTCAATAAGATCCTTACACGGGTCTTGAACATCCGGCGCTTCCTCATTGCCACCCGGTTCTGTCGGGCTGCTTGCCGTATTGTTCATCAGAACAGCCATCGCGCCGTCCTCCTGATAAACATTGACAGGTATTTGCCCTGCGCTGCCGCTCATCATAGCGTCTTTCAGATCGGTAAACTTCACAACTTTGTCTTTCGTCATATGCCGGATTGTATATACATTCTTCCATGCATCAGATGTTTCGTAGTTGTGCTGAAGTTCCTTGCCCGATTTACCAAACAGCTTCTCATATGCGGTATCACCATTACGATAGATCCGGTAATAGTTTTCATTGCCTTCAATGCCTTTCACATCGTTAAATTCCCAGTTGGAGTTCAGACTTGACTTTCCGGTAAACGGTCCGGTCAGATCCTTTGCACCTCGGATAACGTCTGCAAAGAACATGTTGTTGTTCTCAAGTAAGCCTTCGTTATTCCATCCGACGAAACCTCCGGCAATACCGTATTGACCTGTGCCGTTGGCATTGTTTCCGGCGCCGCCTCCATAGACGTCATAACCGTCTGCAATACCTGTCACTGTACATTTATCAATCTTTGTACGATTTGCCTTTATGAGTGAAATATTGATTTCATTTTTCAGGCTTTCTTCATCGATCGTACCGCTCTCTGAGCAGTTGATCTCAATCTTACTGTCTCCGATATAGATGGTTGCAAGACTCTTATCCTCTGCTAAGCCAACCTTAATATCCAGTCCAAGCAGATTCAGAGATACCAGTTTCCCATCATATAAAGCATCAATTTCAATAATGCCTAAATCAATTTTAATTACCTGACCTTTTTGAAGTTCATCTAACCAAAGCGCCTTCAAAATCTGATTCACAACCGTCACTAATCCTTTAACCAACTCGGAATCCAGATTAATATTTGCAAGATAAGCAAAGGTTGTCTTTCCTGCGAACCCTCCGGCGATCTGACCACTTGTCACCTGTTTTAACCCGGTGACTTTATTTTCTGACAATCTTCCAAGATCTGCATATCCGGTAAATCCTCCGGCGATTTCTGATTTATTTTTCTGGTCTATCGTATTATTACTGTGTACAGTAAAGCCTTCGTTGACACCTTCGACACTGCATCGGTCTACATGAGAACCGAATACATCCATTACACCTGCACCTGCGCTTAATAAATCACCCAACGCACCTAAATTGTCCAAATCGACCGTACCACTCTTTCCGAGATGTCCGATAAATCCTCCGGTGTAGTTCATACCGTTGACCTTGCGAAGATTTGTCACTTTGGAATCTTTGACAGAACCGTTAAGCAATGCGCCTCCGAATCCTCCGGCTGAACCCGAATAAACAGGATCGTTGACATATTCTGATTTTTTACTGTCTCTTGCCTGCACTTCCAGTCCTGCTTCCGCCGAACCCGACACATCGGAATGATAAACATAACTTCTAAACGTATCTAATACGCTCGTTCCTCCGAGAGTCAATAGGGCGCTCAATATACTTGTATTCCCATTACTTACTTGCAATATTGCAGATACATCAGCCAGTCCCAAAAATCCTCCGGCGTATTCTCCGCCTGTCACACTTCGGATATTTACTACATGCAAGCCACTATTCGGATCATCTTGTTTTCCGATCACTGCTCCGTTGATCTCTCCCGCGAAACCACCTGCCGCCTTTGCATAAGCAGTATGATCAGAGTCGTTTGTATACGAACCATTCACAATGATTCCCCAGTCATCCCACGCTTTGACATCTGCGCCTCGCACTGTAGAAATAGTTGCATCTAATAACCGTGCAAGATCTCCCGGAGTTCCTATCAGATACTGAAGCAATCCGCCAAGTAATCCTTCACTGCTTGCCGTGTCTAAATTCGCTGCGCTTGCCGGATCGATCTGTCCTGCAAATCCGCCGATTGCTTTCGTACCTTCCACTTTTCTCAAATTAGCCACGAAGCATCGCTTATTATTCGGATCAGGTACGGCATCTGTTGCACTGTACGTATTCGCTTTTTCAGACCAGTTGCCCCAGATCTGTCCGCCAACCATATGACCGACATACCCTCCGGCATAACCGACTTTTTCTATTTTCAAAGTTGAATCCTTAACCGGGATTCCTGTTGCCTTCACCGTCATTCCTGACTGGAAACCTGTAATATCCGAATTTCTTATAATCGGAACGAAAGTCTGCACGGCGCTGATAGAATTTGCAATATCCAAACCAATCAACTCTACTTTTCCGACTTCTGCAACGCCGCCGGTTTTCATTTCTCCGGCAAATCCTCCGGCGCTCTTGTATGCCATCACAGATTTCGCATCCCATGCATGAGCATTGGTAACCACTCCTGCTTTCATGCGTCCGACGTAGCCTCCGGCTACGCCTGCTTCCATATCCTGTGTGCCGACGCTCGTTCTGCCCGCCTTAACATTGTAACCATAGGCATATTGTGTGATTAATGCCTGTAACTGTTCTTCATTCTCAACAGGTGTACTTGTGAACTGATCTCCGTAAACACCGTTGTTGCCGACAGCCTCCGCCCACTTGTTCCATGTGTCCATATCCACTTTTCTAAGCGGTCCGTAAACGGCTGTGTTCGTTTCTGTCGGATAAACAGCTCCGAGAAGACTTAACACATTACTTGTTTTCAGTAAGCCAAACAGAAGCTGTAAGTTTCCTGTTCCTGCCAGATCCGCCGTTTCCATCAATCCGGTAAATCCTCCGGCAAACTCGCCGCCGTAGACCGAACGAATACGAATCGTGGCACATTCCTTCCCGCCGCCTTCTGCCGCATATCCTTTAATTCTTCCACCATGGTTATAACCTACATAGCCTCCGGCAAGACCTCTCACACACTGGGTGTCAGTGATGCCGTCGGCACGAACCGCGCCGCCGCAAGGCACGCTGCTCGTCTGACTGTCTTCTATAATCGGAATGAAAGACTGCACCAGACTGGCAAGACTATCTGTTACATTTAACAGTCCATCTAAAATACCGGCATCTTCGATTACGGAAGCAACATTTCCCGGTTCCATGATACCGGCATAACCTCCGGCTGCCTCGCGTCCGATAATATAGTTGAATAAATTCGCATCACTGTTTTTGATGATGGTACCGGACATTTCTCCGATAAATCCACCTGCTTTTCCTAACTTCTGATTCTTATCATCTCTGCCATCTGCCAGTACGGAATAACCGCCGACACATCCGTTGACATCGGAGTTTTCAATGGTAGACGCCACTACATCCAGCGCCTTCAAAAGATTCGTCAGCTCGATGTTCCCAAGAAGCTTTAATCCGCCTCCGACTGCTGCCGCGGAATCAATATCCACACATCCTGCATAACCTCCGGCGTATTTTCCACCTTTGACTGCATATTGTGAATTCGTTCCGAAATAGCTGTCTCCATTTGCAGATTCCAGACTATCGCCCGGCGGCGTCACCTTTGTATGCTTTAAGGATGTCACATCCGAATCTTTAATCTGCACACCGCCGCCATATCCAAGATAACCTCCCGCATAGCTGTCTGTATCCGTCGCTTCTACAGTAAATCCTTTTTCTGTCGACTTCACGCCCGCCGATTGAATGATCGGGATGTAAACTTGAAGTACATCGAGCAGCTGACCGATATCAAGGTTTAAAATACCACCAAGAAGATTCAGTCCATTTGAAGAAGCCGTTGCCCCTGCGTCAACTTTTCCGGCAAAGCCTCCGGCGTGAGATTCACCCTTGACTTTTTCCAGACCATAAACTGCATAAGCCTCTGTCCTTGTACTGTTATCGACCTTACCGCTTTGCATTTCTCCAAAAAATCCGCCGGCATAATCAGCCTTGACCTGAGGTTCTTCATTAGCTGAGCAAAATGTAACGGTAGTATTTGTATATTGAGGTATCAAATACGGAACTAAATCTAACAGCCCGCTGACATTTACAATTCCGGGAAGTTTCAATGCTCCGTCTTTGTCTTCCTGGGCCAGACCTGCCAGCCCGCCTGTGTGGCTTCTTCCCACAAAGCCTCCGGCATAACCTTCTTTATTATCTTTTGCAGCTTCTGCATAAACTGCCTTCAGATTTGTCACATGTGAATCTGCAATTTGTACCCCTTCTGCTTCGGAAATAAAGCCTCCGGCAAGAATAGATTCGCCTTCCGTTATCTCAACCTGTCCACTGGCTTTGATGACTGCGCCGTTCTCTGTTCCGCTCACAGATACATTGGAAACTTTTGTGGCAACACCATCAACCAGACTAAGTAAGCTGTCAACTTTAATCAATCCCAGGCCCAGAAGATCCAGACCGCCTTCTTTTGCAAGACTGCCTGTTCCTGCCCGTCCGGCAAACCCGGCGGCATAATTTCCGGCAGTCACAGATTGAATACCTTCAATTTTAATCTGCTCTGCTGTTCCTCCAAGCATTAAACCTGCTCCGCCGGAAGCATACTTATTCGATGCTTCGATTTGAAGATCATTACCACCTAGATCTACATTCGATACAGTAAACGAAAGATAACTTCCGATTCCCAGTGTATCGTTCAATACGCCGACCGCATCAGCTACAGTAACTGCTCCTGAAATTCCGCCTGCATAATTATTTGCTTTTACAAAACTTACCCCTTGTATCGTATTTTTCTCAGTTCCAGAGGATGTGATCTGTACGCCGTCTCCCTGTCCGATCAGACCGCCGGCATAATCTGCCGCTGCCTGAACACTAAAGTTTGTTCCACTGACAGAACTTCCTTTTATTTCAGAAGGCTGTGCACCGCTTAAGGAAAGAAGCACACCTAGTTCTTCTTCATTTCCCGAAGCAAGTAACTGTTCCAGTAGTTTTGATACAGATTGCAATAAAGTATCATTTTGTTCATCGTTTGAACCTACGGCCATTCCATAGCCCAACGTAGCTCTTCCCGCAAAACCTCCGGCATATTGATTGGCTTTAACCAGTTTCACTCCCGAAACATTTGATTCGATGCTGCTACTATTTGCCATTACGCCATTAAAACCTCCGGCATAACTATCTGTCGCCGTAACTGAAAGGTCGCTTGCGTCTACATGACAATTTCTCTGTGTAGAACGAATATCAAACGTTTTGATTTCCGCTCCCAGATCACTTAATAATCCTTTAACCTGTGCATCTTTTTCGATTCCGGCAAAGCCTCCGGCTCCGATATCTGCCACTACCTGATTCAAACCGGTTACAGAACAGTTATTTATATCTGTTCCTGTCTGGCTTCCCACAAATCCGCCGTTGTAATTGACAGTTTCTTTCCCCGTTCCTGTCGTTCCGATCGATCCCTCTGAAAGAGAAACACTGCTGTTTTGGATCAGTGGCTTATAATAGCCATTCGGCAATAACTGTCCAAGAGGAACATCATTTTTCAAAAGAATCGTAATCAAATCTCCCAGTCCCACGCCCGGAAGAATATTCAGCAAGGTTGATAATAGCTCTACGACTCCCGCTGTCACATTTCCGAGAATATAGGTTGCTTCTCCTGATGTATATCCGACAAATCCTCCTGTCATTCCTTTTACATTCGTTACAGAAGCGTTGGTTACCGTACAGTTTTCAACAGAAACATCCCCTACAATACGTCCTGCAAAGCTTCCGGTCGCAAACATATCCGGACTGCTTTGCTTTAATGTCAATAAGTCTTTAATGACATCTCCCAGTTTTAAGTTTCCGATTACCGGAACCAGTCCTTCAAGGATTCCACTTATCAGATCCAGAATTCCACCCAACAATCCACCCAGCACTTCCAACAATCCTTCTACTAATGATTTTGGATCATTATTTACTGTCACAGATTGATTATTAACTGTAACTTGATCTAAATGGAGGTTTTTTACTCCCGCCTTCCCCGCAGACTCGAAACCACCATTCCCACTTTTTTTCATTTCATTAGAGATCGTTCCGAAAAATCCAATTCCGCTGTCTTTTTGGATATCCAGTTCCCCTGTCTGATTCACTTGAATATTACTAATGGTAGGCACGCTGCCCTCCTGCATATTCAGGCGTCCTTCCATTTTTCCCGAAAAGTGAAGCGGTGTCCAGTCATCCTCTTTTCCGTCGGAATATTCTCCCTGCAATAAATCAATATCTCGAAAAATAATATAATTGGCATCCGGAGAATATTTTAGCGATTTTAATTCATTGCTTGCTTCTGATAGAGAAGGATAACTTTGAACGTTGTTTTGATTAAATTCCTTATCCACGATAACAATATCATCTGTCCGCTCACCGATAAGACCTGCTAAAAGATCCCCTAATATCGGTATATCAAACAAAGGTCCTAACAGTGCATGTAAAATGTCACCAAGCAGCTCTCCCAGTGGTCCAAGCAAGAATCCAACTAATCCTTCTTTATCATATTCGATATTCATCAAACCTTCTGTTTTGTTTGTATTTGCTTCTGAAAAATAGATGAAATCTTTTTGTTCAATTCCACTTTCTCCCAAAGCCTCACCTTGTTTTAGATTGAAGTCGGCATCGCCGGGATAATATGGGGTATATGTTATTTTATCATCCCACGGCCAAGGCAGGTCTACTATGGATTTCACATACAGCATTGGGGTTACTTGCATATACTGATTGCCTTTTTCTTTAGGCTTCGCATCTTGTCCGATTGCTCTAAGCTGCCATTCGTTTCCGATAAGTATATATGGCTCTCCTTCAACTTTGGTATAAACCTGACCAAGATACTCACGCCCTCCAAGCTGTCCCGCATCTGCCTGAACCGTTGCTTCTTTCTTAATCTTTTCCGCCTTTAGTTCCGGCATCTGTTCTGTAAAGGACGGACTTAACACATAATTATGTTCTTTGCTGTAAGTCAGATATTCCTGCGCCGCTTCCGCGCTCTCATCTGCCAAAGTTCCGTCTTTATACAGAAGCTGACCTATTCCCACTTTTTCAGGGATCATATCATAAGACATGATCGGTTCTTCCGCCGAATTTTCCGAAGCGATCAAGAGAAGCTGATAGTTATTGTAAACATAAACCGTATCGCTTTCTTTATCATACAACGGAGCATCCTCTTTCGGAGCTTCTGCAAATGTTCCGGTAAATCCCTCCGGCAAAGTCCACATCGTTTTCGCAGTCAGCGGGATTTCATTCATCAGCATGTAATCCGCATCTGACGCATATGTAACCGCATTTCCGCCGTCAACAACTTCTTCGCCTGTGCCGAACAGTTCTTTCTCTGTATCGTTCATCCGTACAGAACTTCCTGTACCGATCGCCTGAAGCTGTTCGATGTTGTAAATCTTAATAATGCCGTTTTCATATAAATCTGCGTCTTCTGACTGCTGATCCGATGACGGATCTGTCTGTCCGTTTTCTGCCGAACCTGACTGATCTCCTGACGGCTGAACTGCCTGTCCGTTTTCTGCCGAACCTGACTGATCGCCTGACGGCTGATCTGTCTGTCCGTTTTCCATCGAACCTGACTGATCGCCTGACGGCTGACCTGTCTGCCCGTTTTCCATCGAACCTGACTGATTGCCTGACGGCTGATCTGTCTGTCCATTCTCTGTCAGCTCTGACTGCTCACCCGACGACTGAACGATCTGTCCTTCTTCTGACACGTCTGACTGCATCGGCATTTTTGCTTCCTGCAGCTGCTGTATGAGCTGCATATCGATCGGCGGCCCTTTCGCTATTCCCTGCGCCGAAACAGTCACCGTCTGCAGCAATACAGAAAATACCAACAGACATGCAGTTCCCTTTTTCCATATTTTCCACTTAAATAATTTTTTTATGTCTCTATTCTTCACTGTCTTTTTTTCACGCTCCCTCTTGTTCCAAAATTTCTTTCAATGAAATACTGAAAAATTGGGTCTCTAATTTTTCCTGAACTTTTGCGTAATATCTTCGCACCGCACAAAAATCTACCGCCTTTCGACTACAATAAGCATCATCCTCCAGACATCGGTTTATTTTTGTCGTGCTTTCCATAAGGCGTATCACATCTCCCAATGTAATATCTTTTAAAGTCTTATTAAGTCGATATCCGCCTCTGGCTCCCAGATCTGCGGAAATATATTCTGCCTTTTTCAGTTTTGAAAGCACTTTCTCAAGATATCCTCTTGGAATTCCCATTTCATTCGATATCTCTGTAGCGGAAGCAATCTTTTTACATTGCCCCAGATATAAAACAGTTCTGATCGCATAATCTGTTGTCACGTTAAGCTGCATAGTCCGCCTCCTCATAAGTTATATACAAAATAAAAAAACGACCTCCATGTGAAAGAATGCCGCCATCATACTTACAATATATAAATCTCTTTTTATATAATACCTCTCAGGTAGGTATTATATTTTTTAACATAACAAATGCCCACATATCTGACTATGTAGGCATTTAAAAGCTTTGATCGCTGAATTCTTTCCTCTGTTCTATTTTTATACTACAGTAAAATTATACCCCCCCCCATGAAAAATTGTCAAGTTTTCGCCCTCAATTTATGTAAAATAATTTATTTTTTCCTACTATTCCACTTTTTACTTATACGAAATGTGAATTTTGTATATTTTTCAGTTTTTTTACATTTTCTTTACAAAATTTAAACCTGTATCACAGTCCCCACACATCTCCCTTAAAATATAAAAACTCTCTTTCCCACCTCAACACAGGAAGGTCATATGCATTTCCTTCCTTATATAAAATGCAAAAAGAGAGTTTTCATATGTTATATTATTTTCGGTTCTTTTTTATAAACAATAAATCTTTAAATTCATCTAAAGCAATCTCTTTCCCTGCCCTTTTCAAGCGCACGACTTCCAACACTTCGGAATAACGTTTTTTCGTCAGAGGGTTTGTTGCCATTGTCACAATGGACAGCAGCAGACAGACAGAAGTTCCTATTACAAATATATTATGAAACCCTTGAACTGTCTGCATACTTTGCACGGATACCGCCGGATTATATCCGACATAATCTATAATCATCCCTAAAACACTGACGCCGGACGCAGCGGCTAATTTCTGGGATACGGTTGCCATAGAATAAAACAACCCTTCCCGTCTTTCACCGCTCATCAATTCATCGACTTCTACGCAGTCAGAAATCATGGCATAAATAACCTGATACAGTGCGTTTAACCCAACTACGAGAATGCTCGTCATAATGATCGGCGCTGCGGTTGAACCCGGCTTTAAGAAGAACAAAGGGAACACGATCATACACAAAAGCCAGATTCCCATAGAAATCGTCCATGAAACAACTTTTGAATATTTCGTAGACCAATGATCTATCGGGAAAACCCAAAACAACGCTACGATCCACATAATGATATTCACAAGGGATACCTGCGTGTCGTTCAGGTTCAGGTTATATCTCAGATAATATACCAATACTCCGAGAAAAATCGCCTGTGCCAAAATTGCAAATATAAACGCAATCGTTAAATGAAGAAACGGCTTGTTCCGAAGAGGACCTTCCAGCATTTCTTTTATGGAATAAGATTTTTTTGTAATAATATCTTTATTTTCGTATCCTTCACTCGCCTTATAACCGATCCAGATACTAAGCGTACAGATAATGCCGAAAAATGCAAAACATACGGACCAAGCTTGTCTGCTGCCGCCGACAACAGGCTCTAAAAAATCGGTATATGCCATGATCCCGCCGCCGATTGCCACTCCGATGATCGCCCAAAACGTTCTTATTGTAGCCAGCTTACTTCGCAGGTCATAGTTATCGGTAACTTCGCCGCTTAAGGAAGTATACGGAACGTCGATCAAAGTCTGAAATGTATAAAATAACAAAGCAACTATAATAAAATAAATTTTCTGCTGAATTTCAACAAAATCCCATGCCGTAAACAGTAGCCACGTTACAATTCCAAACGGAATCGCACATACTAATAAAAACGGTCTTCTTCTCCCTTTACGGGGATCGCGGTTATCTGAGATGATTCCGACCAAAGGATCTGTAACAGCATCCCATAAAGTTCCGATCGTCATGATCAGACCCGCGAATTTTCCTGACAATCCGACAACATTTGTAAAAAAATACAAGCCATATGTCGTAAACATGGTAAATGTAAAAAGCGTTGCCAAGCCGGGCAGTCCATATGCTATCGCCCTTGCAGGTGACATCCTTTTCATCTTACTTGCCTTTCTTATCTTCTTTTTTCATTCCTGCCACAGCAAATGAGAACGGCTCAATAATCCCCATCAGCCTGTCTATGATCGGTCCGTATGCAACAACTGCGATCAATGTTCCGATTCCCCATGACGATCCTAACGCCACTCCGATTACAAATAAGATTGCATAAGATATGATCAGACCGATTCCGTAACTCTTTTTAACAAGATCAGCCGCCATAAACGCAAATATATCGGATGTCTGATATCCTAAACCGATCGGGATATAATAAGCCAATGTCAAAATAATAATGATCGAACCTATTAAAATACACGCTATTTTCAGTCCGACACTCATTTCCGGAGCTGTCGGCAGCATCGGTGCAAGAACGTCTAACCAGAAATTTTCAAAAGGTCCTATTAAAAAGCACCATGCAAGAGTTCCTAAATGTACCAAATCTCTTCTTACAAAGAAAAATACAAAAAACATGATTCCTTCAAACACAAGAGCAACAGTACCAAACTGAACGTGAAATACATTTGATAACCCAATCTCAAATGTTGTCAGCGGATCACATCCCCATTCCGGCCAAACCAAAAGCGCTACTCCAAGAGCACAGATGAAAATAGAAGGGATAATTGCGAGCAGCCTTCTGGCATAACTCCAGATTTTTTTCGCATCCATTATTCTTCCTCCCACTGTACCGCAATCGCTCTTACAGGCGAACCGTCGCATCCTATAAGTTTCATCGGCAGTGCGATAACATACGGACGTTCAAAATCGATCTGATCAAAAAATGCCCAGTTTTCTCCGATCATCAATCTTTTTTCAGAGAACAGATCGTGTACCGGAAATTCCGTTCCGCCTGTCTGATCCGCATTGATCGTATCAATTCCGATAAAGCGAACCCCATTATCAACTAAATATTTTGCTACATCTCCGTTTACATATGGATGGTGGAAAAATTCATCTGTACCTCTTGTTTTATACCAGTTTGTATTAAAGAGAACGATTTTTCCTTCACAAATTTCTTCTTTATACGGTTCGATATCTTCTAATGTAATTGCTTCGTCAGCCTTTTTATCCGTTACTCTTACAACAACAGCTTCTCCCAAGAAGAAATCTAATTCCATATTATCGATCGTTTCACCGCTGTTTGAAAAATGATACGGCGCATCTACATGAGTACCGGTCTGTGTTCCCATTACCAATGTAGATAGATTGTAACCTTCGTTTTCCAGTGTAGTAGCAACTGTAACAGACGGTTCCGGATCTCCCGGGTATATCGGTGTTTCGGCAGTAAATTCCCATGATAAATCTACAATCTTTTTAATTTTTCTCATAATCTCATATCCTCATTATTCATTGTAAGCTTTTTTTAACAGCTCCAAGTAATCTTCTTTCGTAATTTTTCTGGCATTGTCATTTGATAAAACATTGTTAGCAGATCTTTCCGCGATCGCCTCAAATCTCTCTTCCGTGATTCCTTTGATTTCTTTAATTGTAGGAATGTTTAATTTTCTGTTCAAAGCTTTCACATATTCTACCGCTTTCAATGCGTATTGCTCGTCAGACATACTTTCTTCTCTTTCGATTCCCATTGCATCCGCAATATCTGCAAACCGCTCAGGACATGCCGGAATATTAAATTCCATGATATATGGCAGAAACAGTGAATTTGCCACACCGTGCGGCGTATCAAACCAAGCGCCTACTGTCTCGGCAAAAGCATGTACCGCTCCGACATTTGAAGAAATGAACGCCATACCGCCGATCGTACTTGCGATCATCATGTTTCTTCTTGCTTCTCTGTCTTCGCCGTTCTCGTATGCTTTTTCCAGATTCTCTGCGATCATAGAAATCCCTTTCAGCGCCAGAGCATCTGTGATCGGCTGATGTAACTGAACCGTATACGCTTCGATACAATGTGTTAAAGCGTCGACACCGCATGCCGCAGTTAAAGATTTCGGCAGTCCGATCGTAATTTCAGGATCACAGATCGCTAAGACAGGAATCATATGAACAGGATCTCCGACTGTCATTTTGTACTGTCTTTCTGTATCTGTTATAACGGCACACCATGTCACTTCTGCTCCTGTTCCCGAAGTAGACGGAATGCAGATCAGCGGAAGTATATTTGTATCCAATTCCGTATCTCCCCACTCTACAGTGGATTTTCCGTTCGTGACAACCGCGCCGACAGCTTTCGCCTGATCCATCGCAGATCCCCCGCCTAACGCGATCAGTGCATCAACATGATTCTTTTTCGCAAACTCTGCCATTTCGTCACAATCTTCCGCTCTTGGATTCGGCTTCACATTCGTCAGCAAAAAGTTTTCGATTTTCGCATCATCCAAACTTTTCTTTAGTTTTTTATAATGCTCGGAAGACGCTAAAAACGGATCTGTAATAACCAACACTTTTCCAAAACCAAGATTCGCACATTCTTGTCCTGTCGTTTCTATTACTCCATACCCTTCTATAATACGTGTAGCATGAAATAAATTATTAACTTCCAACATACTTTTACTCCTTTTCTGTTTCTATACGTATTATTATATGGTATATTGTTACTATATACTCAAGCCTATTTATAAAATTTCCATTTTACGCAGGAAAGGATTGCTATTATGTACGAAAATCTATTAAATCCAAATGAATTTTCCAGTATTTCAGGAGTTTCCAAGCAAACTTTACTTTTTTACGAAAAGAAAAATGTATTTAAACCGATATTTAAAAATGAAAAAGGATTCCGATTTTACAGTTTAGAACAACTTGATATTATAGTAACTATACAGGCCTTACAGACAATCGGCTTGTCTCTCAAAGAAATTCAGAATTATATAGAAAACAGAAACGCCGACTTGATCTATGATCTATACAGCAACAGAATGATCCCTCTGAAACAAACAGTCAATAAATACAATCGGACAATAGAGATGATGCACGTAAAACTTGATCTGATAAATAAGGCGAAGTCTGTCTTATTAGATACGATTTATCTCGAATACAGACCCGCCATCCAAATTGTTAAAAGTAAAGAAATCCCCGCAGATGCAAGCGATACACTCCAATATAAAATCTTAGGAGAACATATGGCCTACCGCAAGGAAAAAGACTACAGCTTAGGACATGCGGTCGCCGGAATCGTAGATATGAAAACAGCGCTGAATCCGAATATCAATAAAACTCAATATAAATATTACTATACAATCCTTCCGTCAGATCACGACGAAAAAGATTATGACATTATTGAAAGCGGAACTTATATCGTAATGTATCATAAAGGTCCGTATAACCAAACTTATCAAGCTTATCCTTTTATGATAGATTATGCCGGAAAGAACCATTTTGAAATCGAATCTATGATCTACGACGAAAGCTTAATAGACGAAACTACGGAGTCAGATCCCGCAAACTACATTACTCAGATATCCATTAAAATAAAAGAAGTAAAGGGGTCAGATTAAGACCCTTTTACTTTCTTCATATGATGAAACAACATAATCCGCTTCGCTTACGTCCTGACCGTTCCCTGAACCGGTAAATGCCGCGACTTCGATCCCTGCCTGTTTCGCGGCGTGAATGCCGACAGACGAATCTTCAAACACAAGACACTCCTGCGGCACAGCGCCTAATAATCCCATCGCCTTTAAATAGCATTCCGGATCAGGCTTTCTCTCGGCACACATATCACCGCAGACGATCACATCAAACAAGTCCGTCATCTGCATCCGATTCAGTCCCATAATAATAAGATGGGTTGCAGTAGAAGATACGAGCGCGGTTTTCACTCCGCTTTGTCTCAGCCCTTGTATCAGCGGAACAATTCCGGGAATCGGAGCAATATTTCCGTTTTCATATGTATTTCCAAGTTCTTTTCGTCTCCGTGTAAGCTGCTCTACTGTCACTTTGCGAGGCGCCCGCGACAGGAATTCTATAAGAAGTTCCTGATCATGCGTACCGATCAACCTCTGCTTGTCTTTTTCCGTCAGCTCAACTCCGAACTCTTTCAGTGCAAGACCGAGATAATGACTGTTGCTTTCTTCCGTATCTGCAATTACACCGTCAAAATCAAATAAAACATATTTTTTCTTCATAACCGCTCCTTTTCCGATCCCCGATTGCTTCTGATCTATTTTCCTTACTTTCCCTATGGAATATCAGGCGAATAAATGACGCGCTTCTTCCTGGATTTTTTTGATCTCTACTTCTGAAAGATCGCAAAAATCACTGTTTTCCATAGAACATCCCGAATCCTGAACATAAACCATCTTTGTATCTTTCTGTGTGATCGAATAGAACCAACATTCTTTCGGAACATTATAAACTTTTCCCTTTTCCATAAGTGTCAGTTCTGTTTCAAATTTTCCGTCCTTTCTTTCTGCCGTGATCAGAATCGCTTTTCCGTTTACAAGGATAAACTGTTCATCTGTCGTATGATGAATCTCCAGGTGTTTCAGTCCTTCGATATCATTATCCGGCTTCCAGTTTTTAATGCTTACAAGCCATTTTTCATTCGTATATACACATTTGATTCCTTCTTCTTTGTTTTCATATACATTCGGTCTCATTTTTTCCTCCGTTATTATACTATATTTTTCATTATTTTTAACTGGTTGATCTCTCTTTTACAGTTATCTTTTTATAGCTATCCTTTTTATCTTTTCTTTTATCCTTTTGTATCTTACCTTTGGATCTTTACACAGTTGTCTTTCCCAAGATCGGAACTCCGTATCCGAAAGCTCCTTCTAAAGCACATACTTTCGCCGCAAATACCGCGCCTTTTCCCATTGCCGTCTGAAGTCTTTTTGCCATTTCTTCATCTGTTCCCTCAACGATCTTTCCTTCCTTTGACGTTTCAAGAAGCGAACATAAAAATGCTGAGAAATAAGAATCTCCTGCTCCCATTGTATCGATCACATCGTCGGCGTGTACTGCAGGCGCATATAAGATCTTATCATTATAAAGAACGTAAGATCCGTCTTCTCCAATCGTTCCGAGAACAACTTTCACTCCGTAAGACTGTGCTTTTCTCATTTCTTTTTCCCGCTCTTCATCTGTCAAATGCGCGCACGACATAATCGCAACTGTTACATACGGACATATTTCTTTCAAATACTCGTCTGTCCAACGAGTAGAAAAATCATATGCAACCGGAACGCCCGTCTGATATAAAACAGGAAGTTCTTTTTCAATATAAGAATTCAGATTTGTGTAAATAAGATGAAAACCTTTGATATACTCTAAATCTTCTTTTGTAAATCCGAAATCATGCTCTTTTGCGATACCGCCTTTATTTGAACCTAAAAATACTCTGTCAGTTTCTTTCAAAGTTACAAGAGCGAATCCATTTTCACCTTCATAACGACGGCAGTGACTGTCATCAATTCCGATTTCTTTCAACGTATCCTGAACACAAGCTGCCACTTCATCATCTCCGTATTTTCCAAGATACGCAGACTCCATATTGTTCATCTTTACATAAACACATGTATTAACGCACTGTCCGCCCGGATACATCTTTCCTCTTGACAAATATTTATCACATACGTTATCTCCAACTGCAATAATCTTACAATGCTCCATCTTTCCGATTCCTTTCTTTTCTGACATTTTCTGCAACAGATCGCCTAATCGAAACTGTCACCGCTGAATTGTTACTCTTTTTTCATGCCGTATTTTGTTTCTTTGTTTTCCGGCATTTCACGATATCTTTCGCTACTTATAAGGATTGAACTGCTGTATAATCTCTGTCGCACGTTGTCTTCCGCGCCGCATGCACTGCATGATATCTTCTCCCAAGCTGACTCCGTATGTAAAAGCCGCGATATAAGAATCACCTGCTCCTACCGTATTTACTACTTCAACTTTTTCTGCATCCAACTTATAAAACTTCCCGTTCTCATAAGCAAGGCTTCCGTATTCTCCGAGCATGGCAACGACTGTTTTCGCCCCTTTTTCGTTCGTCTTCACCATGAAATTTCTTATATATTCGTCATCCCGATCATAAGAAAAGAATGCATAATCAAGATACGGAATGATCTCGTCGTTACTTTCCTGTTCCAAACGTTTAGAAAAATCATATACCCATATCTGCCCTTCCTGCCTGATCTCTTTTATATATCTGCCGACTTTCGCCCAACGCTCCGCATAAATAATATCAAACTGTTTTACAAATTCCAGATCATCGTCCTGAAGTTCGATCTCTTCCATCGCATTTCCTTCAAAATGCAGATGCTTTTTATCCCCGTCAACAAGATCCATTTTTGCGGCGGCTGTAGGGCGGTCGGTACGCTTTAGTATCCTCAAAGGAATTTCTCTTTCTTTTAACCTCTCTTCTAAAGCGTCGGCAAACACATCATTTCCGAGAATCGTCATTTCCGTGACATCACCGCCAAGATCTTTATAATTCAATGCAAAATCAATACTGTTTCCCGTCAGATAGTACCGATCTAGTTTATAATAAACGTCAATGCAGTTATCTGCCATCGCAAGTGTCCGTTTCATAATGATCTTAACCCCTTTCCCCGACTACATAAACCATATAACGTCTGTTTTTTATCCCATCGTATTCACAAAAATAAATATCGACTGCGTGTCCGAGTTTTAATGTGCCGTCTAAAACAGGAAATACGCAGTGATTTCCTGTCAGAAGCGATTTCAAATGTCCGGGCGCGTTTCCTCCGATCGTTCCGTAAGTCGGAAGGTAATGATTATGATGATACGGATAATCTTCAGGCGCGATCCGGTCAAGACATTCCATAAGATCTTTTTCTACACACGGAAGACTTTCGTTTACAGTGATCCCTGTCGTTGTATGCTCTGTAATTACATAGACAATTCCTTTTTCGACTCCGCTTTCTTCCACAACCTTGCGTACGTCATCTGTAATCTTGATCATCTCAAATTCTTTATCCGCACATATCGGAACTTCTTTTAGTATAAAATCCATCTCTCTCACTCCCTTCCAAGAAACCGCTCTGCATTTTCTGCATATATTTTTTCAAGTGTTTCTTCCGAGAAACCAAGACTGTCCAATCCTCTTTTACTTCTGACCGGGCGAATTCTCGGCGAACCCGAACCAAACATAATCTTATCCGCTATATTGTGTTCTACCCAAAGCGCTCCCATATCTTCGGTAAATACTTTCTTGTAAATCTGATACGGTCCGTCAAAATTCATCAGCGCCGTATTTGTATAGCAATTCTCATATTTCAAAAGCAACGCCGCCGTTTCCTGAACCCACGGCCAGCCGACATGAGAAAGACAGATGTTCACTTCGGGATATTTACTTAAAACCTCCTCAAATTCAATCGGACGGCAATATTTTGCCAGAGAGTTATTTTCCATACTCAATCCTGCCTGAAAAATGATCGGCCTTTTATATTTCTTACATATATCATACAGCACAAATAATCTTTCATCACAGGGATACATATGTAATCTTGCCGTATTGATATAAAGTCCCGCCAGATTTTGGAACTTAAACGCCTTTTCCAGTTCTTCTGCCGCCGATTCCTTTCTCGGATCTGCAGACGCAAACCCGACAAAAAACGTCGGATCACATTGTACGATCTTCTCGATCTCGTCGTTTGATATATCCGGTTCTCCCGTTTCAAACGAACAATCTGACGGAAGCAGAAATACTTTTTCAATTCCTGCCAATGCATATTGCTTTTTCAAAAGTTCGATACTTGACGGCTTCATCAAATGATAGTTCATCTGATCGCATCGCTTTTCAAAGCGCTCTTTATTTTCACAGATTGGTGAGAAAAGCGCCGGACGAATATGTGTGTCTATTACCATTTTTGTCACTTCCTCTTATTTTTCGCTTTTATTTTTCGCTTTTATTTGCCGCATTTCTTTTATATATCTCGTTTCTTATTTCTTTTGCTTCATTTTGTTGCTTTTTATTTTTTTGCTTCAATTTGTTTTCTTCTATATTGAAATTGTTTAAATTCTATGCATCATATCTTTATTATTCAAATACAAGTCTCTGAACATCTTGTAATGTTCTTTGTAATATATATGGTTCTTTTCATTCGGAACAAGTATTTTCCCTTTCGGAAGAGAATCTCTAAGCTCCGTAAAATCACGAAACCTCCGATCTCCAAGCGCCGCCATTGCAGCATCTCCGTATGCCGAACACTGATATCTTTTAGGAATACATATCTGCCTTCCGATCATATCGCATATAATCTGCATCCATGCCGCATTTTTTGTGCCGCCCCCTGCCGTAATAACGGATTTCGGCGGAAGGTTCATTTCATCAAACAAGATCATATGCTGAAGAGTCGAATATCCGACCGCTTCAAGCGCGGCTCTGTTAATCTGCTTTCTTGTATGTGTTCCTTTTAAACCGAATAGCATTCCCGATGCTTTCGCATCTTGTATCGGGCTGCGCTCTCCATAGATATAAGGAAGTATGATCAGCCCTTCCGATCCGGCTTCTACCTCTGCCGCCTCTCTTGCCATCACTGCGTATGCATTTTCACCGCCCGCTCGTTCCTTCTTCAATTCTTCCTCATAAAACGTATCCCTCACCCATCTCGTCAGCGTTCCCGCCGCATTCGTTCCGTCTCCGATACAAAATGTTCCCGGTATCGTAAATTCCTTTCCACCTTTTAAAGAACCGTTTCCGTTTGCCGACACATAATCATCAACATAACGATCAACACAGTAGTAATAAAACATAGACGAACCATACTGGAAAAATACAGTTCCCGATTCTACCAATCCTACGCTGATCGCTTCTGCAGTGGAATCTCCTGTACCGACGATCACTGGCGTACCTTTTTTCAAACCACTCTCTTTTGCCGCCTCTTCCGTCACTGTCCCTGCAATTTCAAAAGAATACGCGCACTCCGCGATCTGATCCGGCCGACAATATAAGCTACAATTTTCTTTATTTATCGTGCCGTCCCGATTATAAAGCGGACGAAACGATCCTTTTGCCAAAAACTGATCGATCACATACTTTCCGGTTAATTTTGCAGTGAGATATGAACTTCCCGTCAAAAACTTATATGTCTTTTCATACACTTCCGGCTCATGGTTTTTGAGCCACAAAATTTTCGTCGCCGTATCGCCTGTACAGATCGGATGACCGAACATTTTTTTGACGTCATCTCCATAATATTGAGTCAACCACTTAATCTCTTCTTCCGCCCGCGAATCGATCCCGTATAATATTGCAGGACGCAGCGGATTACAGTCTTTATCTACAGGCAGGCAGTCCGTACCAAGAGCGCTCGTCCCGACACATCTGATCTCGTCAGAACGAATGTTACTCTTTTCAAGAAGAAGCCTGCATAATTTACAGAAATCTCCCCACCAGACTTTGTCCGCATCATGTTCAAACCAACCTTCCTGCGGATGATCCATTCCATGAGTTACCGAACAATCTGCAACAGGGATCATATTTTCATCGATCAACATTCCTCTCGACTCATATGTACCGATATCTATTCCCAGATAATATTCTTTCACTGTTTTCTCCTCAAAGACTCTTCTTTCACTGTTTTTCTTATCAAAGATTCTTCTTTATTGATTTTTCCTTACAATCCTTTTCTTATGTCTGCCACAATCTCCATAAATTCTCTTACACGCTCTTTATCTACCCTGCCGTTAAATACGCCGTCTTTTTTAAATGCAGTTCCCATGCAGACGCCGTCACAGTTTCCCAGTTTCTCTCTGACATTTCCGTGATTGCATCCTGTATTACAGAATACCGGAACTTTTCTCGGCTTCGCCACTTCATGCACTCTGGATAGTATCACATCGTCCGGTTCTGCTCCTGCTGCCGCTCCCGACACACATAATCCATCTGCAAAATCGCCGAACATAATGGATTTTGCAACAACCTGAACGTCTCTTTGTACAAGATAAGCATCCGCTTCCGGGTTTACTTTAAAAAGAAGTTTCATATCTTCGATTCCGAGCGCTTTTCTGTGACGGATCGCTTCTCCGCTGTTCGAGACATATACTCCATATTCTCCCATATATGCTCCTGAAAAACAGCTTCTTCCGAATTTTGCTCCTGTTGCAGCTCCGAGATCGATCGTTGCAATCGGGTTTTTTACGACATTAACGCCAAACGGTACGCTGATCTCGTCTTTTAATTTTCCGATGATATACGCCATAGCCGAAACAACCGCGATATCCGCTACCGGCTGGTACGGCAAACTGAATTCGTTTGCAAAAAGGATTCCGTCAACGCCTCCGTCCTGCAGCGCCAGCAAGTCTTTCCTTGCGTGTTCTGTAACTGTTTTCATATCTCCGCAATATCCCGGATCTCCCGGAAGCGCGTCAAGATGCAGCAGCGCTATAATCGGTTTCTCTACTCCAAACATGTCTTGTGTCCACATAACACTTTCCTCCGTATAATATTTGTTTCTATGTTGTATTCTCCTTTATATAACAAGATTTGTAATTTATAATTAATCAAACTCGTTCGTATTTGCTTTCATCCATGCGACAATATCATCGATCGCCTTATCAGGATCGCGATAATATCTTCTGTCGCATATTTCAAACGACACCGTTCCGTCATAACCTCTGTTTTTAATCGAATCATAATATTCTTTCATCGGGAAATCTCCGTCTCCCGGAACAGTATGACCTCTGTCGTTAAAGTGAATATGCTGAAGTTTATCTCCTAGATTATCAAAATAATCATCGATCGTTTCCTTCGCATATGTCATCTGATCCATATCAACCATTCCGACGATTGACGGAGACTCGATCTCTTCCAGCATCTTTGCGATATCTTTGCTTGTGATAAGCACGTTTGTCGTCGTTACTTTTAACTCTTCCAAAAGTAACCTGACGTCTTTCTTTTCGCAATACTGCGCCAGTGTCCACAACGATTCTCTGCAGTATTTCCAACCCTCTTCTCTTGGCTGATCGAAGTATCCGAATCCGGTACTGATCTGCACACACGGACAGTCAAGAAACTGTGCCGTGTCGATTGCTCGCTGATAATACCGAATGCTTGACTCTCTTGTAAGATCATCCTGCGTACAGAAATTAACCGGATACACACAGTTTTCAGGCGTCATCGCCATCACACTTAAATGATGTGCTTCAATCTCCTTTTTCAATTCGATCAATCTTAAAAGCGGATAATCGAACAGATTAAGCTGCGGTGCCGAACAATACAAATCGATGCTGTTAAACGGTGAGCGTTCCACTTTATCAAGAAATTTTTTGATCGGATATCTTAAATAATGATAATTCATAGGCGCGAATTTCATTGCCATATTCCTCCGTTTCAATACTTAAAATTTGAAAAGACTGCCGCCCGTTCCATACGGATACAAGGCTGCAGTCTCTTTTTGCTTTTCAGCTTTCTTTCTATATTGCCGCAGCACATTGTCTTCTGACTTCTTAGAATACAACCGCTCCTATAAGAAGTGCGACTACTACTGATACGACCGTACATACAAGCCCCGGTATCATATAGCTGTGGTTCAATACAAATTTACCGATCTTCGTTGTTCCCGCCGAGTCGAATGCAAGAGCTGCAACACACTGTCCCGAAGCCGGAATAAAATAGTTAGATGAACATGCGATCCAACCTGCCACGATTACGTTTGCCGGAAGTCCTAAAGCGATTCCGATCGGAATCATGATCATTGTTGTCGAAGACTGACTCGTTGTGATCGCACCTACGATAAATACCGCTACAATGAAAATCCACGGATACTTATTTGTCAGCGCCGACATATTGTCTGTAATAAATGACGACTGATCTCCGATAAATGTATTTACAAGCCAGCACAGACCAAACGCCAGAACAACCGCAAACATACCTGTTCTAAATACCGGCTGATCAAGAACTTTGTTGCTGTCCAGTTTTGTAAGAAGGATCATAGCCGCCGCAGCTACGAGCATAAAGATTTCGATTACTGTCGTAAGCGGAAGTTTGCTTCCGTCTGCCAGCGTCGGAACTAAACCGCTGACTGCGCCGAGAAGAACGATTCCCACCATGGCAATGAGGAAGATCGTAACGGAAATTTTTGCTTCTTTGCTGACTTTTTTCTCTTCTTTTACTTTCTTGGAGAAATCCTCGATCAATCCTGCCTCAACACGAGCCTGAAATTCAGGATCATCTGCAAGCTCTTTGCCTTTCTTAATTACTGCGATTGCCGCAATGACTGTTCCGATCAATGTAGCCGGAACACAAACAATAAGTAATGTGAAGATATTTACTTTCGTATAATTTGTTGCCTCTGCCATGAAAGCGAGGATTCCGACTGTTGCCGCTGAAATCGGACACGCTGTGATCGCCTGCTGTGAAGAAACGATCGATGCGGAAATCGGTCTTTCCGGACGAACGCCTGTCTCAATGGCAATTTCGTTGATAACCGGAAGAAGACTGTAAACGATATGACCTGTACCACACATAAATGTAAAGATATATGCTACAACCGGAGCCAGTACCGTAATCATTTTCGGGTTCTTTCTCAGGATTTTCTCCGCTATGCGGACGAGGTAATCCAAACCTCCGCAAGCCTGCATTGTTGCCGCCGCACAAATAACTGCTATCATGATCAAAATTACTGTGATCGGCGGATCAGAAGGAGTAACATGGAGAATAAATGTCATAATAAACATTCCGATTCCTCCTGCCATCGCAAGGAACGTACCTCCCACACGAACTCCGATAAAAATGATCGCCAAAACGATAATCAATTCTATCCAAAACATAAGCTAACCTCCTAAATCACTCTTTAGTTTACCCTCATTTTGAGTTTTCCTTTTAAAGAACTATGCGCATATTCTTTAACTCTACAAACCAATCCAGTGCATTGTATTCTTTTGTATCGTTCTGTATTGTTTTGTATCTGATACAATAGTATATTTGTTTTGTTGTTTTGTCAATTTATTTTTGCAACTTTGTGTATTTTATATGAATATTAATTACATTTTTGTGCATGATGCTGTATTTCTATTATTTTGTATTATTTATATGTATTACCTATATTTTCCAATTTTTTTCATACCATAAGCATTACTATTCGCCCAATTTAAAAGAAGCCCGCACACTGTGCAGACTCCTTTTATAAAATAAGTTATATCGCTTAATTGGTCATAAATAATTTGTTTTTATATCCGTTTTTAATACTCTACTTTCCACATATAGCGGCGTGTTGCAAGCGGGTGCTCACGTTTTGTCGCAAGAGCATGGTTGTAGATCGGGTATACATTGTTAAACAAAGCATGATTAAAGTAATCGACAACAGATGCGTCGATTGTTGACAGTCCCAGTTCTTTTGCGTCGAGAACTTCAATACGTTTTGCGTATTTCTTAAGGAATGTAAGAGCTCTTTCATCTAATTCTCTCGTTGTTCCTTCTGAAATCTGGATCATAAACGGGCGGTTTGCATCTGTGATCTCAAATGGACCGTGGAAATACTCTCCTGTATGAATGCTGCTTGAATCAAGCCACTGCATTTCCATAAAAATACAGATACTTTCCATATAAGCAGCTCCGTAAGAAGCGCCGCTTCCCATTGTGTAGATTACCGAATCATTCTTATATTCTTCTGCAAAAGCTTCCGCTCTTTCTGCTACATGTTTGCGGGCATTTTTAATAATGTTGCTGATCATGCCAAGTCCTTCATAAAACTTTTCATAGTTCTCATAGCCTTCTGTCTGCGCTAACAGTTCAACAGCTACGAGCAGCGCGCACTGTGTTTTTTCTCCTGCATAATCGATGTCTCCCGCAAGGTGATCCAAACTTGCATCAAATGTATAACGAATAATGTAATCTCCGAACTCAATGATCTCAGATTCTTCAAGCCATGTAAGGATAATAACTGCGGCGCCTTTTTCTTTTCCGAGTTTTGCCGCCTGAATCGTCTCAGGTGTATTTCCTTTATGACATGCCAGACATATGATTGAGTTTTCTCCGAAATCCTTCGGTGTACTATGAACAAACTCGTTACTGTTGATCCATGCTGAACGAAGTACCTGCGCCTCTCTTTCCATAAATGTCTTTGCCGGATAAAGCGCTCCCAGAGAACCTCCGCATCCTACGAAATAAATATTTTTTACTCCGCCTTTTTCTTTTTTGTTTTCGATAATTTCCGCAATGATTTTCTTAATATCTGTACTTACATATGACATTGTATTACATCTCCTTCTTGTTGTGTATTTCTTTGTTTCTAACCAGAGTGTAATACAATATAATACTTATTGTCAATATATAATTTATTTTCTATTTATTATATACATTTTTATGCAAATGTATTATAATGTGAACAGTAATACTTTATACGGGAGGTTGTTTATGGAATTAAATAATACGATTGCAACGCCACTATACAAACAATTAGAAGAAAAGCTTCAGCATGAGATCGAGACAGGCGAACGCCCTGCCGGAAGCCGCCTCCCCACAGAAAACGAACTAAGCGAAACTTACCATGTAAGCAGAGTTACTGTTCGGAAAGCGCTTGCCGGATTATCCGAATTAGGATATCTCGACCGCAAATCAGGAAAAGGAACTTTTGTCGCAGAAAAGAAGCTCCACCGCAGTATAACGGAAGTCATCAGCTTTACTGATATGTGCCGTATGATGAACGCCACTGCCGGAGCAAAAACGATCAAAATCGCATTAGAAGAGCCTTCCGAACGTGAAATAAAAGAAATGTCTTTAAAACCCGGAGAGAAAATACTTGTATTGGAAAGAATCAGATATATGGATGATGAGCCGGTAATTATCGAACTCAACAAATTTCCCGAATCATTTTCCTTCCTGTTCGGCGAAGACTTAAACGATACTTCTTTGTTTGAAGTTCTGAAAAAACATAATATTATTTTAGATCACTCACGAAAAACTTTAGATATCATCTTCGCTTCTCCTCAGGAAGCAAAGGCGCTTAATATTAATAAAGGTTATCCGCTTCTTCGGATCAAAAGCACGATCCACGATGTTGAGAACACGATTACAAACTTATGTCAGCAGTTATGTATCGGTGATAAATTTACTTTTATTGTCTGACTTTACATTTGGACATTTAATTATGCTCCCCATTAAACAGTTCTTATCATAAAAATCTGTTTGATGAGGAGCATTTTTTAACTTATGTCTGATTTCTATTTACACTTTACACTTGGACTTCCGCATTTGTACACTATGCTTACACTCTATGACTGTACTTACGTTCTGTCCCAACATTTCTTTTTATCTTCTTCCGTAATCGGACGGATCACCTTACATGGATTTCCTACAGCCACGCTGTCCGAAGGAATATCTTTCACGACTACGCTTCCTGCGCCGATCACTACGTTGCTTCCTATCGTTACTCCGGGCATCACCTGTACACCTGCGCCAAACCATACGTTATTTCCTACTTTAATTGGATATGCATATTCCAGACCCCGATTCCTCCTCTCGAAATCAATCGGATGTCCCGATGTATGGAATCCGCAATTCGGAGCAACGAACACATTATCCCCGAAAGAAACTCCGCCTGCATCAAGCACAACCAATCCGTGATTTGCATAAAAGTTTTCACCTGCCGATATACAATATCCGTAATCGCACCAAAAGTCAGGTTCAATGTGAATTTTTTCTCCCGTTTTTCCCAGGATCTTTTTTATTAACCGACTTCTTTTTTCCGTCTCTTTTATCGGCAGATGATTATATTCCTGACATAACGCCTTACACTCTATTCTTTCCCTTTCCAATTCAGAGTCATAATTTGCATCATATAGTTTTTGAGACTGCATTTTTTCTTTTTCCGTCATTACCTTCTTCTCCTTCCCATCGCTGTAAAAATTATAGCTGTTTTTATATTCGATGTCTATCGCCCCTGTGAAAAATAGGGTGAATATTTTTCTCTATATCTCCTCTATGTAAATATTGATCGCAAGATGTATAAACGTATGATATTCCCGCAGATCGACGCCGGTAATCTCTTCAATTTTATTGATTCGATATAAAAACGAATTACGATGGATATGCAGTTATTTAATGGCCTTTCATTTTCACAATGTAATCACTTTAGCATCAATCTCCTTTTGAAAAGTAACATCATGCTCCACGAGAAGCATTGCAGGAGAAAACTGCCTGATCAGCTGCTCGATCTGGATTCTTGAATACACATCGATATAGTTTAACGGTTCATCCCATACATATAAATGCGCCGGTTCACAAAGACTTTTGGCAATCAATACTTTCTTCTTCTGCCCTGCCGAAAAATCTTTCATATCCTTTTCAAACTGCACACGTTCAAAATCCATTTTCCTCAATATCGCTTTAAACAGACTTTCATCTATTTTATGAACCTTAGCAAACTCGGTCAATGTTCCTTTTAAATGTGACGTATCCTGCGGAACATAAGAAATGACAAGTCCTGATCCACTCGTAACAGTTCCGGTATGTTCGATCGGATATTTTAAAAGCAATTTCAATAAACTGCTTTTTCCGCTTCCGTTTTTTCCTTGAATAAGAATACGCTCACCCCGGCATATCTGAAATGTAACCGCATCACACACTTGATTTCCTTCATAAATAACCGCTACATCAGAAAAAGATACCAGTTTTTCACTATGATACATAAGCGGAGTTATTTTCAACATTTCTGCATATTCTGCATTATTAAGCAGTTTTGATTTTTCTTCGGCTGCTCTTTCTTTTCTTGCCTCGGCATTTTTAGATCTTTTCATCATCTTTGCCGCTTTATGCCCTACATACCCTTTATCCGCCGCGCCTCTCTTTGACGACTCCACCTTATCAGACCATACTTTTGCCTGCCTTGCAGATTCTTTCATCCGACGAATATCTTTCTTCAAACTTTCATTTCTGTTTATCTCAAAATTCTGCCTCTTCTTAAAGTTCTCCATCCAAGAAGAAAAATTTCCGCTTTGTATTTCTATATTTGATCTGTTTAATGACAAAATGTGATCCACACACTCGTCCAGAAGATAACGGTCATGTGAAACAAGGATAAATCCCCTTTTCCTTTTCAGATAATCTGCCATCTGTCTGCGCCCTTCCACATCTAAATGATTTGTAGGTTCATCGATCAACAGAAAATGCTCTTCTTTTAAAAAGAGCGCCGCAAGAAGCGCCTTCGTCTGCTCCCCGTTTGACATTGTTTCAAACGGCCTCCATAACACTTCAGACTCTATTCCAAGGTAGGACAGCTCTCTTATTAATTCCCATTGCCGGGCATTCTGACATACTTGACGCAAAATACCTTCTGTCATCTGCGTTTTATCCGAAACAGGAAATGGAAAATAATCAAACGTAACAGCGCCTGTTATTTTTCCTCTATACTCATACTCTCCAAGAAGAAGTTTCAGCAAAGTTGTTTTTCCTCTTCCGTTTCTTCCTACAAGTCCGAGTTTCCATTCTGTATCAATCTGAAAACTCACATTTTCAAAAACAGGATCAAAACTTGAAGGATATGAAAACGTAATATTTTCAACACGGATCATCGACATAATAAATTCCTCCTCCGTTTTACAATCTATCTGCCGCACAGAATCACCGGAAGCGGCCGGCAAGATCCCGGACAGGTCCGGACTTTGTCTTGTCGACATCAAAAAGGCTTTTTTGCATACGCAAAAAAGCCTCTCATCACCATGTTCAGATACATTGACGCAAAATATCCGTCAATTCATATAACAAATACGGTGGAAGATAATCTAATTTAAGCGTACACAAAAGGAGCTGACTCTTGCAGCAACCAATCACAATTTTGCGTTTTACTTAAAATAAATTATCTGTTAATCATTTTCCCACCTTACGCAATAGCGCCCTCTCTGTTTATTAACTAGAGTTTAAACACAATCATTTACTTTGTCAAGTCACAGATTTCTCAAAGCGCAGACCACTACCGAATAAAAATACTTGTCGGGCCATCCGCACCGCCGATAATCGATACTGCCTGTTCTGTACAGTATTTCGACTAAAACTCCAAACTATCTGCGTTCAAAAGGAAATTTGTAACCACGGATCAACAGCTCGTTATAAACAATGTTTTCCATAATATGAGTAGACTCCTGCTGTCTGAAATTCAAACGAGCATTTCTCAGCCCCAGATCAGCAAAGTAGTATTTCAGATTTGCACCGATATACTTTCTACCCTTAATATCGTATCGACTTGCCTTGGAAATCAAAAAGGCATCTGCTAAATAGTCGATATGATTAGAGATTGTTTTATTGGAATAAATCATCTGGCGCTCACCGGCAAAGGTATTAGCAATCTTTGAGGGATTCATCGGTGCTCCGATTGCAGATGCAAGCACAATGTGCATTCACACATTTTTATGTAATGCAATTAAATAATCTCACAAACTCCAGCCAGTACAGGTCTGACAATCAATGGATCGCAAGCCCTGCCTGTGTATAATGACATTTCTCGCGAAGCGTCTTAATCACTGCTCCTGTAACATGTTGACTCATCTATTCGTACCTCCTATAGTCACATCATACGCCACAGGAAAATTTTTTCTACTTACGAAAAGTAGAATAATTTTTACGGTTACTAATGTGTAAATCATCCCCGGTACAGACTAAATCTTATACTCCCGGTAATGTTCCCATTGCCAAATCTGCATCTTTATTTTCCGATCTTAAATACTTAAGTCTTCTCCGTTTGATTCGATTACTTTTTTGTACCAATAGAAAGATTTTTTTCTATATCGTTTCAGAGTTCCTTCTCCGGCATCGTTTCTATCTACATAGATAAATCCATAGCGTTTAGACATCTGACCTGAACCGTTTGATACAAGATCTATCGGTCCCCACCACGCATATCCGAATAAATCCACTCCGTTTCTAATCGCCTTTTTCATAGAAATAATATGATCTCTTAAAAATTCCATTCGGTATGTATCATCAACTGTCCCGTCAACTAATTCTTCTTTTACGCCAAGACCATTCTCAGCAATGAAAATCGGAACCTGATATCTGCTATAAAGATCTTCTAATGCCAGGAACAGTCCATCCGGATCTATCGACCAGCCGGATGGCGTTATTTTCAGGTATGGGTTCGTTTTTCCTGTATTGACGATATTATCATCTCCTCTATATGATGTATCGCCTTCTACTTCCTTATCCGATTTATTTGTCTCTTTTTGGACGGATTCCACATAATCCTTCGATGCAATTCGTGAACGATAATAAGTAAAGCTCAAGAAATCCACAGGATATTTTGCAATGAGTTCCATATCCTCATCCGTATATTCAATGTTAATATCATTATCTTTAAAATACTCCCATGCATATCCCGGATACTTTCCACGCACCTGGACATCCGAGAAAAAGTAACCTCTTTGCTTTTCTCTGCATACTACCAGAGAATCCTTTGGATCACAACTCATCGGATATATTGTCTTATATTCAATCACAGATCCCACTTTTGCCTGTGGATCGATTTCATGAATTGCTTTGACAGCCAGAGCACTTGCTACGAATTGATAATGTGACGCCTGATAAACATCCTGAAGTGTATCGTTCAATGGGTCGATTCCTGCAGTCATCCACTCCATTTTATGTATATTGTTTCCGATTTCATTAAATGTTAGCCAATACTTAACTACACCTTTCCACCGCTTTACCATAGCTTTAACAAAACGTACATAAAAATCAATCATCCGGCGATCCTTCCATCCGCCATATTTGTCAGCCAGATTCAGCGGCATTTCGTAATGAGAAATCGTAATCATAATTTCCATTCCGTTTTTCTTCAATTCATAGAACATCTTGTCATAAAATTCCATTCCTTTTTCATTTGGCTGGTCTTCCTCCCCTGTAGGAAACAGCCTCGTCCACGCTATACTTGTACGATATACTTTGAATCCCATTTCCCCAAACTCGGCAATATCTTCTTTATAATGATGATAAAAATCAATACCTTCATGAGTCGGATAAAATTTAGCATTGCGATCCGGATATCCAAATACACCATGTGGCTGAACATCCGCAACCGATGGCAATTTTCCATTTTCAAGATATGCTCCCTCATACTGATTTGCCGCAGTAGCCCCTCCCCATAAAAAATCTTCCGGAAAACTATCCATAACTTTTCTGTCTTTACTGAATTTCTGCATAATCTAAATCTCCTTTTCTTCTTGTTTTATTTTTATTTCCTATACAGAATAGGATGCAACTATTGTTTTCCCCTGATCTGCATAGCCTTCTTTTTTTACAGCTATCTTTTTATCGGCTGAAGGGAACAGTATCATAGTTGTCAGATCTATCCCCTTATTCTTCATGTCATAAGAATCCACTCTTATGATCCGCTCTCCGACATGAACTTTCTGCCCTTGCTTTACAAAACTCCGAAATCCTTTTCCTTTTAATTTCACAGTATCAATTCCTATATGAATTAAAATGTCCATTCCGTCTTCACTTGTAACGGCAAAAGCATGAAGCGTCGGATACAACATAGACACTGTTCCATCACAGGGAGATACGATATAATCATCTGACGGAACAATCGCTACACCGTCTCCCATCATTTTTTTCGCGAACGCTTCGTCTTTTACTTTTTCAATGGGGATAATCTGTCCACTGACAACGGCTGCAATATTTCCTGGTGAAACAGATTTTCTTTTTCCAAATCCTAACATATCACTTTGTTTCCTTTCCGTTAAATAAAACAAATGTAACAATAAATGATACAAGAAACGAAACGATTACACCTGCTATAATTGCAGCAATCGTTTTTTCAAAAATGACAACGCCCAATATACTTGAATATCCCATGCTAAACGCTTTTGCACCCATAAACCCTGCAACTGATCCACCGATAAAACCACCAAGTACAAGTCCGATCATGGGCTTACGAAGTCTCAAATTCACACCATATAAAGCAGGCTCTGAAACTCCTGATACAATCGCACCTATCCCTGCGGACAATGCTGCCATACGCATATCTTTATCTTTTGTTCTGGCAGCTACTGCAAAACATGCGCCGCCTTCTGAAATATTATGCAAAATCCATCCCGGGCGGAATACATTATCACTTCCTACCCTCGTCAGAAGTTCTGTCATCGGTGCAACCATCAACATATTAACTCCCATCATTACCAAAAACGGATGCGTTGCCGCAATAATTCCAGGCGCAAATCCTCCCACATGAGCCTGTATAAATACGATTGCTTTTACAATCCATGATCCAACAACAGCGCCTGCAGGACCAAGTACGAGAACTGTCAACGGATATCCGATCAGGAAAACACATAAAGGTGCAAATACAGACCGCAACATTCCCGGTATGATTTTATAAAATAATTTTTCAAGATAGGCTACCAGTATTGCCGAGAAAATTCCCGGAAGCAACGTACTTCCGTATGTTGTTAAATAAACCGGAAGTTTCATCATTGTCACTGCTTCTCCGGCTTCCATCATAGCGATAAAATTCGGGTATAAAAGCGCCGCTGCCATAGCGATTGAAAAAGCGGGGTTTGCTTTCAATACTTTTGATGTTCCATAAGCTACCAGAATCGGCATAAAATAAAACGGAGCCTGCGACATAAAATCAAACAACTGATATGTAGAACTCTCCGCAGCAGCCGGCGCAATATAGTGGCTGACCAGAGAAAGCACAACTCTTAACATTCCGGCTCCGTAAACAACAGTAATAAACGGAGTCATTGCCTGTCCCATAAACAAGATCACTTTGCTGAAATAATATTTAAAGTTCTTCTTTTCACTGCTTTGCACTAAATCTTCATCGAGATTTTCATCAATAGCATCCTCTGTTTCTACAGAATAATTTTTTACGATATTATCGTAAACATTAAATAAATGCTCTCCCAATATAATCTGATATTGTCCATTCCCATATACTACTCCAAGGACTCCCGGCAGTTTTTTTATTTCGCTATCTTCCGCTATATTTCTATCATGCAAATAAAACCTCAATCGCGTCACACAATGCGTAACTGTTTTTACATTTTTTACTCCGCCGATATTGTCCATAATTTTTGCAGATAAATCCTGATAATCAATTTTTGACATAGCACATCCTCCATTCAATTCAATGTAGTTTCATATAATCGTACAACATGTAACATAAGATAAATGCAGTCCCCGTCTGTACATCGGTAATTAAATTTTTCCATAATATAATCTGCGATTTTCTTCACACACTCTATAACATTTTTATATTCTGATTTAATCTGAGTAAAAATGAAATCCACCCCTGCAACTTCCGGTACATTCTGCTTTGACAAAACAGTTTTAAACAAAAATTTTAGATGAATAACAAATCTCGAATAAGCCATGGTATCTTCATGTAAAGAGACATTCAGATAGTCTTCTACAATTTTTACAATATCCGAAACAGCCTTCATGATAATCATCATCTGATGATTCGACTTGTTCTCTGTTGCCGTAATCAAATGAAACGCTATAGCCGTTGCTTCGTCTTTTGGAAAAAGAATCTGAAATCTTTCATTAATCATTTGGACGGCAATTTCACCAATATGATATTCTTCTTTATAAAAACGCTTTACTTCCTCATTCACCAGTTTGGGTACGTGATTTCCCTGCCGGTATTGGATTAATGCAAAGTTAATATGATCCGACAGACTCATTAACAAATTTACATTAAATTTAACGTTCAACTTTTCCTGAGCATAATCAATAATTTTTTGCGAAGTTTCAATAACTTCAAATTGTATTTCCTCAAACAACGTAAGCACACCGCTGTCAACTTTGTCCAACAGCACATATGTCTTCATGATCTCAGATCTGTGAACCGCTTCATTCTTACGTTTACGAAACCCGACTCCTTTCCCTATGGCAACTACTTCCCGACCACGAAAATCTTTCGCTATCACAATATTATTATTAACAATCTTATCCACAATCAAAATTTGCCCTGTATCTTCTTTCACTATCACACCTCCTCCCTAAAACAACAAAAAAGACAAACTCTATAAATGACTGCTCACTCTTACAGTCATATTATAGAATTTGCCTTAATAACCAAGATTAAGTAACAAGCCTATGATTCCCTGTTTCGTATTTATTTTACAAAAAGAATACTACAAATCAATCTTTTCGTCAACACTTTTTTGTATTTTGAGCATTTTTTATATATTTTTTTCAACTTCTTTGTGCAAATCTACTATTCCGAAGGAAACGCCGTTTCCGGTGTTCCTCTTTCTTATTTTACTTTGACTACTTCTCGGACATGTTGCCATAACCTCCAAACCAGTTAAGTCACCTATTTTTTCAGTTACATAGGTTTTAACAACATCATACACCACCCCTCATTAGGTTCATCATCCAACAGATTATTTGCTGCCTGGGGATTTTGCAAAGTTTCTGCTATATATACTATTTTTTCCTCCAAATCCCGGTAAAATAGTAGCAAAATATCTTAACTCATAATTTGTATTAGCCATTTATTTTTCTCCGAAGATTTGCAAACACTTCTTCGTGTGTATATCTTTTGTCATTCTCTGCAGAAAACCTGTCTTCTGATAATTCAAACCATAGAATTGGCTTGTCCCTCTGGTATCAGACTATTCAACACTTCCTCAAATCGTGGCATAAACTGTACTTCATCCAGAAGAAGATAATACTTCTTACTATCCTTCATAGCATCTTTAATGAACTTATAGCACACCTTGGGATCTCTCAATTCTTCATTTTCGATACCGTCCAATGCAATTTCAATAATGTGATCTGTATCAACACCATTTTCCAGTAAGTATCTCTTAAATATGGTAAACAATAAAAATGATTTTCCGCATCTACGAATCCCAGTAATTACCTTTATCATTCCGTTATCTTTTCGCTCTATCAACTGTTGTAAGTAAGCATCTCTTTTAATTTCCATTATCTAATTCCTCATTTTTATGCATTTGCACAATTTTTAGTAATGAAATTCTACCACAGAAAAAACAGATTTTCAATATCTACTCCTATTTTATGTTCATCGACACGCTTTTATGTAATTCTATTGAATAATTTCCTGCAGAATTTTTCCACTAAAATTTCACTATTTTTCATTACTTCATTGCCTTCGCCAGATTATAATCTATATATTCCTCTTATTATATGAATTGTAAAACATTAATTCTCCACACTTCTTACCATCATTTTTTTCTGCAATTACTTGTGGAACCAATTTCCCATTTTCTCCGTTTTTGATATAAACAGCTATAATATAAGAACTTCTATCATATGTATAATTTTCTTTATCCTTACTTGTTTGAACCAAATGATAACGGTATACTCCGCCATGCTGGAACTGCAATGAAATCATCTTTTCCGCATTATTACCATCCAGTACAAAAACATGTCTGTCGTTATCAGAATCTCCCGGCATAGGAATGCCTATGTCTAATGCACGAAATTCATAAGTTCCAGTAAGATCAATTCCTTTTTCATTGCTATTTTCTTCAAAATTTTGCTTAACTGTTAACGGAACCTCTACTACATTTGATGCAGCTAAAACTTTATCAGCAGGAAAACACAAGAAGCTAAACAATAGAGCTGCTAACACAAGTATCTGTCTATTTTTCTTCATATTGCGGTTCTCCTTTTTCATCAGCATTATTTTCTAAAATTCTTCCAATTAGAAGATGTCTGCCGTTTGTACTCTCTGAAGTACAAGTAGATAGCGTTACATATCTTTCATTATCATCAAAAGATGTTTTCTTCAAACAAAACAGAAATGGGAAACCTGGCATACCCATAAAGAAGCGCTGAAACGGAAAGCGGAGGTTGAAAACCAACAGAACAATGGTACATTCCTTCCTCCGAATAATCAGAAAGTTTCAGATTTTCTGTATGATTTTGTTTCCACGTATGGGGAGAAAAAATGGGGCGTGTCTATGTATGACAGTCAAACAGCCCTGATTGCCAACTATATCAATCCGATTATCGGAGATATGGAAGTGCAAGACATTACTACCCGCGTGGTGGATAAGTATATTCAAACACTTCAAAAGACGCCTTCTGTTTCTCGGAAGAATAGGAAAGCACGGACAGAATTTGTCACGAACTCAACGATTGAGAAAATCATCAAACTTCTACGGTGTGCTTTTAAGCAAGCTGTTCGTTGGGAATTGATTGAAAAAAATCCTTTTGACAATGTAGTCCTTCCCAAGACTGAATATAAAAAGCGCGATATTTGGGATGCTGAAACGATTCGTCTTGCTTTGGATCAGTGTACCGACAGTAAACTGTATATTGCCATGAACCTTGCTTTTGCGTGTTCTTTGCGTATGGGGGAGATTCTTGGACTAACCTGGAAAAATGTTCATATTGAGGATGAAAACATAGCAACTGATAATGCTTATATCTACATAGAAGCAGAACTGGCACGAGCGTCCAAACAGGCGATTGAGACGTTAGGAGAAAAAGACATTTACCATATCTTTACTCCGTTAATGCCGAATACCAGCACCCGGATAATCCTGAAAAAACCAAAGACAGATTCCAGCATCCGTAAGGTCTGGCTGCCTAAGACAGTTGCCTATATTCTTCGGGAATGGAAAACATCACAGGAAGAATTAAAAAGTTTTCTTGGTGATGAATATCAGGACTTCGATTTAGTGGTAGCACTGCCAAATGGCAGACCTTGTGAGAATCGGATTATTGAGAAAGAGTTTTCACTGTTGAAACAGAAAGCAGGGCTCCCAAACGTTGTATTTCACTCTTTGAGGCATTCCAGTACGACTTACAAGCTGAAACTCAACCACGGCGATTTGAAGGTCACCCAGGGCGATACAGGACATGCAGAAATAGATATGATTACGAAAGTCTATGCTCACATTCTCGACGAGGATCGCAAGATCAACGCACAGAAATTCGAGAGCGCTTTCTATGCAAATCCTGATTTGAGAAAAGTAACACCTCCGCAAGAACAGCCTCAGGCACAGACCATAGACCTTGCAGCATTGATCGAACAGCTTCAAAAATCACCGGAACTTGCAAATACACTGGCAGCACTGATTGCAGGCCAAAAAGCGGTCTGAAATCTCAAATTAGCAAGGACATCGTTTCTGTTCGTTTCCAATTAGCAAAATATAAGTTCCAACTCATAAACATACATTAACCTCCAATAAAAGAAAAATGGTTTTGTCTAAAGAGTACAGCTAAACAAAAAAAGCTGTAAACCCTTGAAAACAAAGGCTTACAGCGTTGTTTCCAGCGTCCCAGAGAGGATTTGAACCTCCGACCCCACGCTTAGGAGGCGTGTGCTCTATCCAACTGAGCTACTGAGACATCTATCAAAAATATTAAGTTGTATGCAAAATTTAGACTCGAACCATCTACCGCTTAGGAGGACCCTGTTATATCCATTTAACTAACGAGACAAATGCCGCTTTTCCTTGAAAACATTCTGTTTTCAGGATTTTTGTTATGGCAACCTTTATTTTAATTATCAGCTCTTTTGAAGCTGTTAATTACAATTATTTTACTTTTTTAATATTTGTAAATACCTCATCTATTATAACAGTTTCATCTGTCTGCTACAACCGTTTTTCGTATTTTTCTGAAATCATTTTGCTTCCACTATTTTTTCCATGATTTTTATTTTTGTTAGTTTTACGTTAAATTCTGGTTTTTATTTTTGTTAAGTTTTTCTCTCTATTTTAAATCTTTGTCATTTATTTTAAATGACTGTAAGGTCTATTGTATGTGTTTTTTTCAAATGCTACGATAACTATCGGCATGTGACCGTCTTTTACTGTCACGGCATCATACGAATAAAACAGGAACTTTTACAGGAGGTTATTATGAAAAAACGAATCGTTCAATTACAGATCGGCGCTGCGGCGATTGCAGCAATTCTCGGAACGGGAAGCGTTATAAATGCATTTCCGTGTTCCGCCGCTTTGGTCACTGCTTACGCAAAAGAGCAGAATACCGAGGAAAATGTAACCGTAGTCAATGAAAAGACAACATGGAAATATCTTGACAACAACACAGATCCGGCATCCGGGCTGTCCTCGCTCACTGCTTGGACTACTCCTGATTTTAATGACTCTGCATGGAAGTCTGCCGCCGGAAAATTCGGTGCGAAAAGGGGCGCTCTTACATCTTTTAACGGATTTACTCCGACAGTTCTTTTACAGCAATATCAAGATCAAGAAAACAGCAAATGTACTCCGACATTTTTCTTCCGTACAACTTTTAATGCACAAAATATTGATCAGATCACTTCTGTCACAGGAACTCTTTTCCATGACGACGCTGTTGCCGTTTACTTAAACGGACAGTTGATCACTTCAGCCGACATGCCGGATGAAAAGCATGAAAATAATCTTTATTATGCAGGAGTAAGCGCAGGAGCTCCTAAAGAAGCTTCAGTTGTTCTTACAAAAGATCAACTGAAAAGCATCTTAAAAGAGGGATCAAACGTTCTTTCTGTAGAACTTCATCAAGACCGTGAATCCAGTTCTGATATTTACTTTGAATTTCAGAATTTGTCTTTAAACTATAATGAAAATAATACAGACGGCGATAACAGCGGAAGCAATGATGAAAAAGTAACGCAGAAATCTATTTTTCTAACTGTAGGAAACGATACGTCAAGTCAGGGAATTACGTGGTACGCCGACACAGAAACGGCAGGAGAAGTTCAGTATGCGGTAAAAACAGGCGATACATTCCCTGAAAATTACTTAACTGTACCCGCTTCTTCAACAGCTGCAAACGAAAAAGGATTCTATTCTAATCAAGCGGTTCTTACAGGACTTCTTCCTGATAAAGAATATGTGTATCGTGTAAAAAATGGCGATACAATCAGTGATATTTATAGTTTTACTTCCGGAAACAACGACGGTTCTTATGAATTCGCCTTCGTAGGAGATCCTCAGATCGGCGCCGGCAGCACAGACAGCGATATTGAAGGATGGAATGAAACTTTGAAAACTATTTCTTCAAAATTTAACGCCGACTTTCTTCTTTCAGGCGGAGATCAGGTAAACACGGCCTCAAATGAAACACAGTATACAGGATACATAAATGAGTTGTTTACTTCCCTTCCGAGCGCTACGACAATCGGAAACCACGACTCAGGTTCTGCCGCATATAATCAGCATTTTAACCTGCCAAACGAAAGCGCTGACAAAGGACAGACAACTGCCGGAAGCGACTACTGGTTTGTTTACGAAAATACACTTTTCATTAATTTAAACTCCAATGACAGATCCACCGCAGAACATAAAGCATTTATCGAAGAAGCAATCGCTGCAAATCCGAATGTAAAATGGAAAACAGTTGTTTTTCACCATTCTATTTTCTCAACTGCAAGTCATGTTGACGACGGCGATATCATTACAAGACGTAATGAACTTCCTCAAGTTTTCAAAGATCTTGATATTGATGTTGTATTAATGGGACATGATCATGTTTACACAAGAACTTATATGATGGACGGAACAACTCCTGACACAAGTAAAGGAGTTCAGAGCAGCGTTACAAATCCGACAGGAATTCTTTATCTTACCGCAAACTCTGCTTCCGGTAGTAAATACTATGATATCAAAGCTCCGAATGCCGAATATTCCGCTAAGATGGATCAATCTTACAGAAGAACGGTAACAGATATTAAAGTGACAGATACTTCTTACACAATGAAAACTTATTACGCCGATGATCTATCTTTATTAGATGAATTTACAATCTACAAAGCGGATAATACAGCTCTTCTCAATAAGATAAATGAACTTAAAAATATGAATTTATCGGAGTCTGATTATACAAAAGACAGTTGGAAGTCCTTTTCCGATGCTCTTACATCAGCAGAAGAACTGTTAAAAAATTTTGATGCCACACAAGATATGCTGGATGCATCGCTTTTAGATCTTCAGACAGCTTACGAGAATCTTGTCAAAACCGATGATCAAAACGGTAATGATAACAATGGTAATAACAATAACGGCGATAACAATAACGGCAATAACAATAACGGCAATAACAACAACGGCAATAACAACAATGGCAATAACAGCGGCAATAATAATGCCAACAACAATAACAACAGCAGTAATAAAGCAAATACTTCTGCTCCGTCCGCAAAAACCGGCGATATCACCACTTTTGCTCCGATAGCTTTGCTGCTTGCCGCATCACTTTCCGTTATTGCATTTATTACAAAAAGAAGGAGATCTGCTTAAGATCAGATAGGATAAAATGATGTTGAGAAAAATAAAGCAAAACTATATTGTACTGATACTTATTTTCCTCAGTGTCCTCACTATACTTATTCTTCAGAATTTCGGGTTTAAAAGCTATTCTCGATACAGCACAGATACACTCCACTACGACAAAGGTGTCGTAGTGGAGATTTCTAATGAGGACATTGAATATGATAAAGAACTTAAAATTCACCTCGGCAGTCAGGATTTAAAAATAAAAATGTCCGAAGGAATTCAAAAAGGTAAAATTATAGAAGTAACAAATTATCTAACGAAAACACATAATGTTCATGCGAAAATCCATATGCCTCTTATTATCAATATCGATCAGCCTGATAATATTGAGCCATATTATACTGTATACAATTATGACCGCACATTTTCTCTTTTTGCATGTGCCGCCGTTCTTGCAGCCGCGATCTTTTGTATCGGCGGAGGAAAGGGATTAAAATCAATCGCAGGGCTTCTTTATTCTATGCTTCTTATCATTGAATTTCTCCTGCCTGCCGTATTCTCAGGATGGCCGCCGATCGCATCCAGTATCATATGTGCCATACTGTCCACGGCAGTTACTCTTCTTCTGTTAAACGGACAAAGCGGGAAAACATTTTCCGCGATTTTATCTACAATGATTGGAATGTTTTTTGCGCTTATTCTTTTCCTTATCACATCTGCCATGATCCATGTGGACGGATTCAGTTCGGCAGATGCCGAAGGTTTGATTTTAATACATGAAGAAACCGGTCTACAGATTAAAGACGTTCTTTTTGCGGGAGTTGTAATTTCTTCTCTCGGTGCGATCATGGATGTCGGAATGTCTGTCGTTTCATCACTTTACGAAATTTATCACCATAATCCGACTCTTACTGCAAAAGATATTTTCAGATCCGGTATAGAAATAGGAAAAGATATGATCGGAACAATGACGAATACACTGATCCTTGCATTTACAGGCAGTGCATTCATCACATTACTTGTGTTCCTCTCATATCAAGTACAATTTAACCAACTTATCAATTCTAATTATCTCAGCATCGAAATTGCTCAGGGACTATGCGGAACATTCGGAATTGTTCTGACAATTCCAGCCGCTTCTGCAATCTCTGCATTTATGCTGACTCGAAAACAAAAGATGATCCCGTAGTGTGCCTTTCGGCTCTTCCGGCGATTATTCATATTAAAAATTAATATATCCCTGCAGCCATATCGTTCCTTTAAAGCGCCTTCCGATCTCAGGTTCTCCCATCGTCTCGGATACGGGAACACATATATCAAATTGAAGTTCATTTACATTAAGCTTCATCTGATAAACTTCCCTGTTCGTGACGATGTTTTTTCGTCTGCGGACTGCCAGTATCTCTCCCATGATAGAATAAAGATCGCACTCTATTCCATACGGCATAAAATACGTATCCACTATAGAAAATATATCCTCATTTGCAAGTCTTTTTGAAACTTGAGAATACATATCTATATCGTCTAATGTCAGTGTTTCTATCGCGCTCTGATCTCCGTTTCTTGCTGCATTAATGAGCATCTTCCGGTTATCCGAAGCTTCTTTTTCCGACCTTACGCTTTTCTCGTCTTTGCTTACCGGAAGCAATATCATTCCTGATAAAGCAAGCCCGGATAAAGTAACTGACGTCGTCGGATCTGCCGGGAATCCGGCCTGACGTTCTCTCATATATTCGATTCCGTTCTGCACCGTAAATATCAGACTTATTCCGATCTTAGAATCTTCACACATTCCGAGATATTGTTCTTTTTCAATTTTTCTCTCTACGGCAATTTCTGCATATGTGCTTATACCGCTTCCTTCAAAATACGGAAAATAATAATAAGGATCAAAATATTCTCTTTCATCTAATCCGCCGCACAGTGCAATTCCCATACTTTGTCCGTATTCTTTTTTCAGCTCACAGAAATCTTCTCCCGGCTTATAAGAAACTATTGTCTGATGAGTACACTGCTCTTCAACTTCTTCCAACAGCTTTTTTAAGTCTGATCTTGTTTGAATATTATCAAATCCTAACGCTTTTAAATACTTATGCATCTATTTTTCATCTTTCTGTCTTGATTGTTTTCAGATCTTTTTACTCTTATTTTTTCTTGACTTCTATTTTCTCATTTCCGCCCATATACGGTCTGAGAACTTCAGGAATTTTTACCGATCCGTCAGCCTGAAGATTATTTTCCAAAAATGCAATCAGCATTCTCGGCGGAGCGACAACTGTATTATTCAGTGTATGTGCAAAATAGCTTCCGTCTTTACCTTTCACGCGAATACCGAGACGTCTCGCCTGTGCATCTCCGAGATTTGAACAACTTCCTACCTCAAAATATTTTTTCTGACGCGGAGACCACGCTTCTACATCTACAGACTTCACTTTCAAATCTGCAAGATCTCCCGAACAACACTCAAGTGTTCTTACCGGAATATCCATAGAACGGAACAGATCAACTGTATTTTTCCACAATTTTTCATACCACTCCATACTTTCTTCCGGTTTGCAGACAACGATCATTTCCTGTTTTTCAAACTGATGAATACGGTATACTCCTCTTTCTTCGATTCCGTGAGCTCCTTTTTCTTTTCTGAAACAAGGTGAATAACTTGTCAGTGTCTGTGGAAGTTCCTCTTCCGTAAGCTGTGTATTAATAAACTTTCCGATCATAGAATGCTCGCTTGTTCCGATAAGATAAAGATCTTCTCCTTCAATCTTATACATCATCGCATCCATTTCCGCAAAACTCATTACGCCTGTAACAACATTACTTCTGATCATAAACGGAGGTATACAATATGTAAAACCTCTGTTGATCATAAAATCGCGGGCATAAGATATCACTGCCGAATGCAGTCTTGCTATATCTCCCATAAGATAATAAAAACCGTTTCCTGCAACTTTTCTCGCACTGTCAAGATCAATGCCGTTAAACGCTTCCATAATCTCTGTGTGATACGGAATTTCAAAATCAGGAACTACCGGCTCTCCAAAACGCTCGAGTTCTACATTCTCACTGTCATCTTTTCCAATCGGAACAGACGGATCGATAATATTCGGAATGGTCATCATGATTTTCTTGATTTTTTCTTCAACTTCTTTTTCTTCTACAGACAACTCCTCGATTCTTCCTGCACTTTCACTTACTTTTTTCTTAAGAACTTCTGCTTCTTCAAATTTTTTCTGAGCCATCATTGCTCCGATTTCTTTTGAAGATTTATTCTTTTCTGCACGAAGAGCTTCTACTTCCTGCTTTATCTCTCTGTTTCTTAAGTCTAATTCAATTACTTCATCAACAAGAGGAAGTTTTTCATCCTGAAATTTATTTTTAATATTTTGTTTTACGATTTCCGGGTTACTTCTTAAAAATTTAATATCTAACATAACATATACTCCTTTTTCTTCTTTACTCTTTTCCTAATTAAAATTCACATTTTATTATTGCTAAAACTTATATCTTTTCTTTATGATCACACTTTTCTATACGGTTATTCTTCCATATCTCTCAAATCATATTTTTCTTGATACACCGCTTTTTCCAGACATTCTTTTTCTTCGGATGATAACTCAATATAGCTTTCACCGTTTACAACTTCTTTTATATAAGTGTAACAGCCTTCTCTGCTGTGCATTGCATTGAAGATCCATCCGTTATTGTTTTCATCCAGCATTGTAAGTGCAAAACTCAATTCTCCGCCCATTTCGTGAAAAGCATCGTATTTGACAATTCCGACCTTCTGATAATGTGTTTTCATTTTTTCCGAAATTTCTTTTACTTCTTTTTCATTTGCTCTCACAAGTTCTGCGATTTCATCCAGTTCATCAAATTTGCCGAAAATACTTTTTTCAAGATTTTTTCCGTTTTTTCCACGCATAAATGTTACATAACTTTTCTGTAAACGTCTATATTTTGTATTCAGCATCACATACAATACGATCATTACAATCTGTATGATAAACATAACGACAAACAGATAAAACGGATCTACTCCCCAACTATCCAATATACCTTTCATTTCTTTTCATCTCCCCATATTTTATGACTTTTGCTTCATCTTTTTTCTATACGTTCTTCCTTTTCACATTTCTATTTCTTCTATTTTGATTGAATAGACATGATCAAATCATAGATTCTTTCAAGTTCTTCCTCTGAATAATATTCTATCTCAATCTTTCCCTTTCCATTCGCTTTTGGGTTAACACTCACTTTTGTTCCTATTATATTTTTCAAGTGTTCTTCGAGATTATTGTACACAAACATGTGTTCTCGTTTTTGTACTTTTACTTCTTTTTTGGGATTTTTTAAAGCTTTTACAAGTTTTTCAGTTTCCCGAACGCTTAATTTTTCATCAAATATCTTGTTTGCCAATATATACTGCTGTTCTTCATCGTCAAGCGCCAACAAAGCTCTTGCATGTCCGGTACTGATCATATCATCAACTATCATCTGCTGTACACGCTCACTTAGTTTAAGCAGCCGCATGGAATTCGTTACCGCTGTCCGACTTTTTGAAACCCGCTCTGCAACTTCATCTTGTTTTAAATCAAATTCCTCTAGCAGACGTTTATATGCCATTGCTTCCTCGATCGGATTCAAATTTTCCCTCTGAATATTTTCAATAAGAGAAATTTCAACAATCTCCTGATCCGTATAGTTTTTCACAATAATCGGAACATCTTTAATTCCCGCAAGCTTTGCAGCTCTCCATCTTCTCTCACCCGCTATGATTTCATAATAATCTTTCTTTTTTTGAACAAGAAGCGGCTGTAATATTCCAAATTGCCTGATAGAATCTGCCAATTCCATAAGCGAATCTTCATCAAATTCTTTTCTTGGCTGTTCTCTGTTCGGTTCAACTTCATTTATTTTTACTAATATTTCCCCGGATCCAACATTTTTTTCTTGTTTTTCTTTACTTACTTTCTGCTGAGATGCTGATTCTTCCTTCACAGTCTTATTCGGGATAAGACTATCCAATCCTTTTCCAAGACCATTTCTTTTCCCTGCCATAATCACTCTTCTCCTTTATGAATAACTTCTTCTGCCAACAGCATATAACTCGTAGCTCCTGTTGACTTCGGATCATAAAGATTGATCGGCATTCCATAACTAGGAGCTTCCGCTAATCTAATATTTCTCGGAATAATTGTCTTATAAATATTCTGATTCAAATTATCCTTAACGTTTTCCACAACTTGTAGGGAAAGATTCGTTCTTGCATCATACATTGTAAATACGACGCCTTCTATCTCAAGATTCGGATTCAATCTCTCCTGTACAAGTTCAATCGTATGTATCAACTGACTCAGTCCTTCCAATGCATAATATTCGCATTGTATAGGCACTATTATAGAATCAGCCGTTGTCATTGCATTTATTGTAAGCATGCTCAATGCAGGCGGACAATCAATTACAACAAAATCATATTCATCTTTTACTTTTTCCACTTCAGTTTTTAATATATATTCCTTATTTTCAACACCGATCAATTCAATCTCTGCCGCCGAAAGGTTTATATTAGAAGGAAGAACGTCAAGATTTTCAAGTGCATCTTTACATATACACTCTTCAATTCCCGCATTTCCTATTATCAGATCATAAACTGTTTTTTCAGCTTCGTCTTTATCAACACCTAAACCACTTGTCATATTTCCTTGTGGATCCATATCAAGAGCAAGAACTTTTTTCCCTTTACTTGCAAGAGCAGCCGATAGATTTATAGAAGTTGTTGTCTTACCTACCCCGCCTTTTTGGTTGGCAATAGCTATTATTCTCCCCATTTTTGCCTCCTCATATGCGTTCTTTTAACATATTTTATATAATATTGCTTCATATTCCAAGACGCTCGCAATAAGAACACTGATGTTTTCACAATCTAAATTCCTTATGTTCGCGTATTTTATATTATACCACTTTTCAAATTATTAATCTATAACTTTTGAATGTTTCACGTGAAACATTTTATTAACTTTTCACGTTTTTATCTTTTAAAATAACCTTTTATATCTACCATTACTAACAAAAAATCATTTTCTATTTTTGACTTTTTTATTTCTGCTTCTGCTTTTTATTACAATAAAATGTTTCACGTGAAACATTTTATAAATCATTTCTATTATCTCTTAAAATATTCTTATTATTTCTTTCATTCTTGAATTGATAAATTCAGTGTAGTATAATAATTAAATAAAGTATTGAAAGATGGTGAAATCCTATGGATAAGAATAAGTTATTAAAGAGAATTGCTGTTTTTACAGGTGTTTCTTTAACGGCAATGCATGTTTTTAACAGAATCTCTACATATATTGCTACTGCTGATAATCTTCTTGGTGCAGATGATTATAACGTCTATGATTGGAAATACGGAAAAATTTCTTATAAAAAGAAAGGGGCAGGAACGCCTCTTCTTCTTATACACAATTTTAATGTTTTCTCATCTTCTCATGAATGGAATAAGATCATAGATCACTTTTCAGCAACAAACACTGTATATTCTATTGATTTGCTTGGATGTGGTTGTTCTGAACGTCCGATCTTAACATATACTAACTTTTTATATGTGCAGCTGCTTACCGATTTTATCAAAAATGTAATAGGTGAAAAAACAGACGTCATTGTTTCGCGGGACTCCTCTCCTTTTGTTTTAATGACATGTGCAAATGACGACACCTTAATCGATCGTATTATAATGATAAATCCTCAAAGCTTAGTTTCACTTGCAAAAGTTCCTTCTAAGCAGAGCAAATTATTAAAAAACATACTATATATGCCTGTTATAGGTACTTTTATATATAACATAAAAACAAGAAAATCCATTATATACGAGAGATTTACTTCCGCATATTTCTACAATCAAAACAAAGTAAATGAAAAAGATATATTAGGATGTTTTGAATCATCGCACAGAAATAAATCTCATTCAAAATATGTATACGCCTGTCAGAAATTGGGTTATACAAATGCAAATATTTCTTTTTGTCTGGGCAAATTAAAAAATAAAATTACAATTATTATAGGAAATGATAATCCTGAAAATATTCTTTCCGCAAACCAATATCAAAATCAAATTCCGGAGATAGAAATCATCGGAATAGATCATGCTAAAATGCTTCCTCATGTGGAAAAATCGGATGAATTTATTGAAATAGTAAAACCGCTCTTAGAGAAATAGCTTATCAATATATGACATTCATAAATTTATCTTTTTAAATTCATTTTATAGAATACTTATTAAAATTTAAATTTTAATAAATAAAAACGCCGTATTCCGGCGTTTTTATTTATTCCTCAATTATACTTATTCACATTTTTTAGTTATATATGCTCACTTTTAGTTATATATTCTCTCTTTTTCTTGTATTTCCGTTTTTATAATATTTTTATGCGCAACCTTTATATGCCGACATGTTATAACGGCTCTCTTGAAGGCATTCCGGCCTTCCTCGGATATTTTGCCGGTGTAATTTTAATCTTTTTAATATTTACAAGCGCCCTTCCCATATCTGTTTCCGGTAATAAAAATTTGTCTGTTTTTTCGATTTTTCCGCCAAGTATATTCACTGCCTTTTCTGCCTGTTGAATTTCTTCATCAGATGAGCCGCTTTTATATGAAACAAAATATCCGTTTCTTTTTACAAAAGGAATACAATACTCACTCAAAGTTGATAAATTTGCAACAGCTCTCGATACGCAAAGATCAAACTGTTCTCTGTATTCCTTTCTTTTCGCATAATCTTCCGCTCTTCCGTGAAGTGTTTCGACGTCTGCAAGATCTAATTCTTCTATAACTGCATTTAAGAATTTTATTCTTTTATTTAATGAATCAAGCAAAACAACGTGAATATGCGGAAACGCTATCTTTATCGGAAGTCCGGGAAAACCTGCTCCTGTTCCTATATCTATTACCGCATCTATCTTATTCATATCTATATTTCTTACAAGCGTCAGACTATCTGTAAAATGTTTCAGATTTACCTCGTCATAATCGGTAATTCCTGTCAGATTCATTACATTATTCCATTCTACGAGCATTTCATAATAGCGATCAAACTGCTCTTTCTGATGTTCTGTAAGATTAATATTCAATTTTTCAAGTTCTTCTTCAAACTTACTTTTTTCTGCCATCATCTTTTCCTCTTTTAACTGTTCCACTTTTCAACCTTGTTCTATTTGTAATAGAACAAGGTTTTTAATAATAATACTTCATACAAATATAAAATCTATTTTATATTTTATTCTCTATCTACATTCTAAATACTTCTCATCTGCTTCCTAAATAAACAAGAAGAACCGATACATCTGCCGGAGATACTCCTGATATTCTGGATGCCTGTCCTATCGATGCAGGACGGATCTGATTTAATTTCTGTTTTGCTTCTATACGGAGACTTTTTATTTCATCATAATTTATATCTTCCGGTATCTTTTTATTTTCCAATTTTTTAAATTGTTCCACTTGACGCATCTGACGTTTTATATACCCGTCGTATTTAATGTTAATATCAACCTGCTGTGCCACGTCTTCGGGAAGATTTTTTCTGTTTTTGTCTATCGGAGCAAGTTTTTCATACGATAATTCAGGTCTTCTGATCAGTTCCGCAAGAGTTGTTCCTGATGTTAACGGGGTGCTTTCATATGTTTTTAACAGATTCTGAACTTCTTCCGACGTTCCGATATTTACCCGTTCCACCCGATGTATTTCTTCTTCGATCAACCGTTCTTTTTCAAGCAGTTTCTCGTATCTTTCTTCGCTGATAAGGCCTATCTCATATCCTAATTTTGTTAATCTTTGGTCTGCATTATCCTGTCTGAGCAAAAGTCTGTACTCTGCTCTTGACGTCATCATCCGATATGGCTCGCGACTCTCTTTTGTAACGAGATCATCGATTAAAACACCTATATACCCCTGTGATCTGTCAATGACAATTCCTTCTTTTCCCTGCAATTTTCTTGCCGCATTAATTCCGGCTACGATTCCCTGTGCCGCAGCTTCTTCATATCCCGAACTTCCGTTAAACTGCCCGCCGCTGAATAATCCTTCTATATTTTTAAATTCCAACGTACTTTTTAACTGCCTTGCATCTATACAATCATACTCGATCGCATATGCATTTCTTACGATCTTTGCATGTTCCAAACCCGGAACACTTCTATACATTGCATACTGAACGTCTTCCGGTAATGAACTCGACATTCCGCCGACATACATTTCATTTGTATGGATTCCTTCCGGCTCAATAAAGACCTGATGTCTGTTTTTATCTGGGAATTTTACTACTTTATCTTCTATCGACGGACAATATCTCGGTCCTGTTCCTTCAATCGCACCGGAAAACAGCGGCGATCTGTCCAGATTTTCCCGAATGATTTCGTGCGTCGTTTCGTTTGTATATGTAAGCCAGCATGACACTTGATCGATCTGAACGTCTTCCGGATCTGTCGTAAAAGAAAAAGGCACGACTCTTTCATCACCTTTTTGTTCTTCCATCTTTGTAAAATCGATTGAGTTTTTATCAATTCTTGCAGGAGTTCCCGTTTTAAATCTATACATCTTAATTCCAAGTGATTTCAAACTGTCGGTAAGATAATTTGCGCTCTGCAGCCCGTTAGGACCTGTCTGCGTACTTATTTCTCCGTAAATGCAGCGGGCTTTTAAATATGTGCCTGTACACAAAATAACGGCTTTACACGGATATATAGCCCCCGAATATGTCTGAACCCCTTTTATTTTCCGAATTCCAGATTCATTCGGATCGTCTGCTATAATATCCGTCACTTCCATCTGACGGATATCAAGATTGTCCTGTTCTTCCAAAACCCTCCGCATCTCTTTGCTATAGTCGGATTTATCTGCCTGTGCACGAAGAGAGTGAACTGCCGGACCTTTTGACTGATTTAACATTTTCGACTGTATAAATGTCTTGTCGATCACCTTTCCCATTTCTCCGCCGAGGGCATCGATTTCTTTTACAAGATGTCCTTTTGAACTTCCCCCTATATTCGGATTACACGGCATCAATGCAATACTGTCTACACTTACCGTAAACATTACCGTTTTAAATCCTAACCGGGCGCACGCCAGCGCTGCTTCACATCCTGCGTGTCCCGCTCCTACAACCGCAATATCATATTGATCTTTATTTTCCCATACAGAATTTGCTGAATATTTCATTTATCAAGTCTTCTCCTACTGAATTTCCCGTAATATACCCGAGACTTTCATACGCATCCATCAAATCGATCGAATAAAAATCTTCCGGCATATTATCATCGATACTTCTTATTACCTTTTTCATACTTTCGAGAGCTTCCAACAGAGCGTTTTTCTGACGAACATTTGATATATACACTTGATCATTAAATGAAATGTCGCCTTTTAAAAACATCTCTTTCACTTTATCTTCCAGGTCTTTGATTCCTCTTTCTTCTTTTGCAGATATTGAGATGATCGGAATATTTGAAACTTTTTCTTTTATATGTTCTGCCGAAATCACAGTGTCGATATCTGATTTATTTAATAAAACAATCGACTTTTTGTCACTGATCATATTAATGATCTTCTCATCATTTTCATCCAGACTTCTCGATGCATCGACTACATAAATGATCAGATCTGCTGTCTCTGCATATTCTAACGCTTTATCTACGCCGATTTTTTCAATCAGATCTTCTGTCTGGCGGATTCCTGCCGTATCGACAACATTTAAGTTGAGTCCGCCTAATTTGATCGTCTCTTCTAATACATCTCTCGTTGTTCCTTCTATATCTGTTACGATTGCTCTCTCATGTCCTGCAAGAACATTCAAAAGTGACGATTTTCCTGCGTTCGGTTTTCCGACAATCACCGTTTTGATTCCTTCTTTTATCACGCGACCGTCATCTGCCGAATGAATCAGTCGTTCCAATTCCTGAATAATCTCTTCCGCCGAACTGCGCAAAGTATCGGAATATCCATCTACGCTGATATGCTCCGGATCATCAAGCGCTGTCTCTATAAATGCCGTATGATAAATAATTTTTTCTCTTATATCATTAATCTTCTTTTTTACGCTTCCTTTTAGCTGGCTGACAGAACTTTGAAGTGCATATTCGTTTTCGGAATTGATTACATCTATAACCGCTTCAGCCTGTGAAAGATCCATCTTTCCGTTTAAAAATGCCCTCTTTGTAAATTCTCCCGGTTCGGCAGGACTTGCCCCGTTTTTTAACACGAGTTCCAACACTTTTTTTACAACAAATGTTCCGCCGTGACAATTTATCTCCACGGTATCTTCTCCTGTAAATGTTCCGGGAGCTTTCATCACAGTTACAAGAACCTCGTCTATTACTTCTTCCGATTTCTTTTCTGCCGAAGATATTTCTCTGTCTACAATATATCCATAATTTATCGTATGGCTTTTTACTTCACAAAGCTTTTTCTTACCTCTGTAAATACGGTCTGCAACTAAAACAGCTTCCTCTCCGCTGATTCTCACAATTCCTATTCCCGAGTTTGTCATTCCGGTCGATATGGCTGCGATTGTTTCTTTTCTCATTTTATCCCGTTCTCCCGATTTCTTAATTTAATACTTAACTTCCCGCAAACTAAAAATAAAGCATTACATTTTATTTTAGATTGAAAGTTCCCATTCGTCAACTTAAAACATTTCCGTAAACGTCAGCTTATTTATCCACTTATTTATTCACAAAAAAACGCCTGACGTTTCACGATATCCGCAAACTATCAGACGTCTTTTATTTTATTTAATTATCTTTTTAATGTAACTACAACTTTTCTGTACGGCTCTTCACCTTCACTGTGTGTCGTTACATATGGATCTGACTGCAGTGTGGAATGAATAATCCTTCTTTCATACGGGTTCATCGGCTCAAGTATAACAGGTCTTCTGTTCCTTTTTACCTTATGTGCAATATTTTTCGCAAGATGTTTTAATGTCTCTTCTCTTCTTGCACGATAATTTTCTGTATCGAGTTTCACTCTTACATAACCTGACTGATGTTTGTTTGCAACGCGGTTTGCAAGATATTGAAGGGAATCAAGAGTTTGTCCTCTCTTACCGATAAGAATTCCCATATTCTCACCTTTCATATCAACATAAAGAGCTCCGTCTTTGTCGATTGACGATGTGATCTCAACATCCATATCCATCGCTTTTAATGTGTCTTTTACAAACTGCTCTACATATCTGATCGTCTCATCTTCTACTTTTGCAAGAAGCTCTTTTTCTTTTACAGATACCGGCTCTGACTTTTCCTCTTTTGCATTTGCTGAAGCTTCTTCTTTTTCTGTCTTTTCTTCCCGCACAGCTTCTTCCTTTTTCGCTGCTTCTTCTGCCTGATGTTCTTTTACATCATCTTCTTTTACAAAATACTCTTTTACGGGATTCTCTCTTATTGTTTCTTCGACAGCTTTCAGAAACTCTTCTTCTTCTTTATCTTCTTTTTTCCACGCTTCGATCACAGCCTGTTTCATACCGATTCCAAGAAAACCTGCGCTTCCTTTTTCAATGACATTATATTCAAGTCTGTCGCTTGTAACACCTAATTGAATCAACGCTTCTGTAATCGCATCGTCCAAAGTTTTCGCAGATACTCTGATACTACCTTTCATACCATTCATTCCTTTCCCGCAAACAGTTTACTTCTTCTTTTTATTATCCTGCTTCTCCGGAATCACTTCTTCTGTTTTTACACCGCTGTTATATTTATTTACAAGATTTGCCTTTGATGTAAGACTTCCGGGTTTTGCATTTTTCGCAAGTTCCTGTGCTTTTCTGATCTTTTCTTCTTTTTCGGCATCGATTGCTCTTCCCTTTGCCTTAGAAGAAGATGTTCCTACGTTCCGGGTACTTGTTGTTGCCATCTTATTGATTTCTTCTGCCGAAGTACCTTTTTTCTCGCGTTTCTTTTTCGCTTTTTCCTGATTTTCTTTTATAATATCATCAATACTCTTTTTCGACAAATATTTATTTACCGCAAGCTGCTGAACGCTTCGTACAGCAGCGCTGGCTACCCAGTATAAACCAAGTCCTGCCGGGAGTGTAAAACCGAATACAACAGAGATCAACGGCATTGTATAAGTCATTGTCTTCATGGAAGCTGCCATCGGATTATCATCACTCATTGCCGCTCCACCTGCGCCTGCCTGTGAAAGTTTCACGCTGATAAACTGTGTCAAACCTGCAAGTACCGGAATCAGTACTGCGATAATAACTCCTGCGATCGAAGCCGCCGCCAAAGCATCTGTAAGAAGATTCCACGGATGTGCTCCTATATCGACTCCCAAAAAGTTATTCAGATGAGAAACTTCTGACATAGTATTATTTACAACGCTTTCAAGTTTCGGCATCTTATCGACCAGCTCATTCCATGTGGAACTTTGGAATTTATACATCACTTCGATCATATTGCCCGCTTTAGTATAATCTAATGATTCAGCTCCCGGAACAAGACCTGTCGCAAGAGATGACATAATCTTCTCATATCCTGTTGTTGCCTGGATTTTCTCAACAAGAGGTATATATACGTTTCTTACTTTTGTAACATATTCCGGAATATTTTGTACTACCGGATAAAGTCCGAACAGGAATACGAGCTGCAATAATGAAGGAAGACATCCGCTTGACATCTTCAGACCATATTTATCGTAAACCATATTCATCTCTTCCTGCTGTTTCAGCATGGAAGCCTGATCCTTTTTATTTGCATATCTTTTCTGGATCTTCTGAATCTCCGGCTGCATTACTGCCGACATCTTTGTAAACTTCTGCTGTTTGATCGTAAGCGGAAGAAGAAGCGTATATACGATAATCGTAAATACGATAATCGCCACACCGATATTTTCAATTCCGATTGCGCTCAACGCGTTGTAGATTCCGTTCATGACCTGACCTAACAGCCATGATACTTGCTTAATGATCGGCCAGTCATAAATTCCTGCAGCCGACATTACAAAAATTTCCATTACTTGTCCTCCTTAAGGTACCGGATCATACCCGCCTTTTGAAAACGGATTGCAGCGCAGGATTCTCCAGACGGTCAGTGCACCGCCTTTAACCGCACCGTATTTTTCTATCGCCTCGATCCCATACTGGGAACATGTGGGATAATACTTACATGTGCTGTATCCTTTCATACCGGATAAATACTTTCTGTAAAACCGGATCAGCCATAACATCACCTGCTTCATCCGCGCCACTTCCTTTTAATTATTTATATATTTTATGAAGCTTTCCGAGGTGGATCAGTGCGCTCTCAATCTCATGATAATTTCTTCCTTTGGCACTTGTTCTTGCAATTACAACTATATCTATTCCACACCGGAAATGTTCTTCCGACAGTCTGTAACTTTCTCTTATCAGTCTGGTCAGATGATGTCTGACAACACTGTTTCCGACTTTTTTACTTACCGATATCCCTATTCGGTTTTCCTGAAGTCCATTTTCTAAAATGTACATAACAAGATAACTGTTTGCAAAAGACGTTCCCTTTTTATAAACATTCTGAAAATCTCTGTTTTTCTTTAAAGACTGGGAAAATTTCATTCAAAACCTCTTCTTCAGTCTGTCCTGACTGCTTAATAAAAATAAATAGAAGAAAAGGCCACATATATGCGGCCTAAGCTGATAACTGTTTTCTTCCTTTTGCTCTTCTGGCAGCTAATACTTTTCTTCCGCCCGGTGTGCTCATTCTTGCTCTGAATCCGTGAACTTTAGATCTGGATCTTTTTTTCGGCTGAAATGTCATTTTCATATCAAATACACCTCCTCTTTTCTGATATACCTTATAATAAAGTATTCACAATAATTAACGTTTTTTTTCCGCGCTTTTATCAAATTTAACCTTTTCTTATTATAATTTGAAAAAACACTGCTCTTAATTATAGTAAGAAACCAGCTATAAGTCAAGCAAAATCAAGGGTTTCATAGAAATATTTTGCAATAACGCTACTATAATAAGCATACATCACAGTTTTACAAATAACAAACGCTGAATTGTTAAAATAATGCAAGTTATTTTGACTTTTCCAAAAGTTATTCACAGAATGGGGAAAATTTTCGTTTTTTATGTGGATAACTTGTTAAAAACTTTGGGATAAGCTGTGAATAAAACAATTTTTTTCAAAAAAACGTCTATATTACGCAGATTATTGTTGTGAATAAAGTTATACACATTATTTCTCATTGCCTAAGAACCGCTTTTGATGTAAAATGTAATAGAGAGATTCTGCCTTTATATCTCTCTATTCTATTGATTAGGAGTTACTTTTGATGAATATTGTAGAACAAAACTGGGATTTGATATTAAATAAGATGAAACTTGAATACTGCTCATCTAATATTTCTTATACTACTTGGATTGCGCCTTTGACAGTTTATGAAGTAAAGGACAATACCGTTTATATTCTCGTCCAACTAAGGGCAAGCCTTGAACATATCGAAGAAAAATATCTTCTTCCTTTTAAAGTCTGCATTGCGGAAGTAACCGGAATTGAATTTGAAGTTGCTTTTGTTACAGACAATGAAGCGGTTATTCAGGAAAAAAAGGAAAATATTATTAAGAAAAACCGTGTTAACGCGATTTATGAAAAAGCGAACCTGAATCCAAAATATACATTTGATACTTTCGTAGTCGGAAGTAACAACAACTTCGCGCATGCCGCTTCACTTGCAGTTGCGGAATCACCCGGAGAGATTTACAATCCTCTCTTTATATACGGAGGCGTCGGATTAGGTAAAACTCATCTTATGCATTCCGTCGCTCATTTTATACTTGCAAACGATCCGTCTAAAAAAGTATTGTACGTTACAAGTGAAACTTTCACGAATGAATTGATCGACGCTTTGAAAGCCGGTAAAACGGGAAGTGAACTTGCCATGACAAAATTCCGTGAAAAGTACAGAAATAACGACGTTCTTTTAATCGACGATATTCAGTTTATAATAGGAAAAGAAAGTACACAGGAAGAATTCTTCCATACTTTTAATCATCTTCATGTATCGGGAAAACAGATTATCATATCAAGTGATAAACCCCCGAAAGATATCGAGACGCTTGAAGCCCGTCTTAGGACAAGATTTGAGTGGGGACTTATTGCCGATATCTCGTCGCCTGATTATGAGACAAGAATGGCTATTCTAAGAAAAAAAGAAGAACTTGACGGACTTGAAAAATACCATATTCCGGACGATGTTATGCAATATATTGCCAATAATATCAAATCGAATATTCGTGAATTGGAAGGCTCTCTTAATAAGCTGATCGCTCTTTCTAACCTTGAAAATAAAAAGATCGATATCCCGCTTGCGGCGGAGGCGTTAAAGGATATGATCTCTCCGGATAATAACCGAGAGGTGACGCCTGAACTTATCATTGATATTGTATCTGAACACTTTAATATTCCGATTTCAGAGTTAAAAGGAAAGAAGCGAAATGCAGAAATCGTCCTTCCAAGACAGATCATCATGTATCTTTGCCGTACTCTGACGGATACGCCTCTTAAGGCGATTGGCGCTATCTTAGGCGGAAAAGACCATGCTTCTGTCAATCACGGCGTTAAGAAGATCGAAAACGAATTAAAAACCGATGAAGCTCTTAATAATACCGTCAACATTATAAAAAAGAAGATAAATCCGATATAATTGTGGATAACTATGTAGATTACTTCTTAAAAACTATGGGAAAAGATGTGAATAACATAATATCGACCTGAAGAGGTTCAGATTTATACCCACACTTTCCTCATCGTTTCAACTCGAATCCCACACAGTTATCACAAGCAGAAAACCTTGATTTTTCAAGGGGTTGAGATGGTTTTCAACTTATTCACAGCCCCTAATACGACGAATGCGGAATTGATTTTATATAAATCTATATTATTTCGTGCGCGTCTGACTTTTCCACACAGATCGAAAGGAGTTACTTTTTTATGAAAATCATATGCACAAAACAGAATCTGGCAAAAGGAGTGAGTATCGTTTCCAAAGCTGTTCCGTCAAAAACAACGATGCCAATTCTCGAATGTATTTTAATAGACGCATCTACAGACGTCATTAAACTTACAGCTAACGATATGGAACTTGGAATCGAAACGTCTATAGATGGAGAGATCATTGAAAGAGGTATTTTGGCTCTTAACGCAAAAATATTTGCAGAGATCGTCAGGAAACTTCCCGACAACGAAATTATCATAGATACACAAGGCGATAATCAGGCGCTTATCACAGGTGGAAAAGCAAAATTTAAAATCGCATCACTTCCGGGAGATGAATTTTCTTATCTTCCGAACATTGAGAAAGATGATTTTATAACAGTGTCGGAGTTTACACTAAAAGAAGTAATCCGTCAGACGATCTTTTCGATCGCCGACAGCGATACGAATAAAATGATGACAGGAGAACTTTTTGAAATCGAAGATAATATTTTGAAAGTCGTATCACTTGACGGTCATAGAATTTCAATCAGAAAAATAGAACTGAAAGATTCTTATGCGCCTAAAAAGGTAATCGTTCCCGGAAAAACACTTCAGGAAATCAGTAAGATCATAGGCGGGGAAGCAGAAGCCGATGTAGATATTTCATTTACGAAAAATCATATCGTATTTGAATTCGACAGGACGATCGTAGTATCAAGACTGATAGAAGGAGAATATTTCCGTATAGATCAGATGCTCTCAAGCGATTATGAAACGAAAGTAAAAATAAATAAAAGAGAGCTTCTTGAATGTATCGACCGCGCTACCTTGCTTATCAAAGAAGGAGACAAAAAACCGCTTATTATCGATATCAGAGACGAATCAATGGAATTTAAAATAAAATCACAGGTCGGTTCAATGGATGAAGATATTATGTGTATCAAAGAAGGCAAAGACCTTCTTATCGGATTTAATCCGAAGTTTTTGATCGAGGCGCTCCGAGTGATCGAAGATGAAGAAGTAGATCTTTATTTCATGAATGCAAAGGCGCCGTGTTTCATAAAAGACGAGGCACAAAGTTATATTTATCTTATTCTTCCTGTAAATTTTAACGCAGCAGTATAAAAGGAGTAAAATATGGAATTTTTTCATTTGAGAGCCGGAGAAGAATTTATCCGGCTCGGACAGGTTTTAAAAGCAGCCGGATTTGTTGAGAACGGCGGGCAGGCAAAAGAAGTAATACAAGACGGATTTGTCAGTGTAAACGGAGAAGTTGAGACGAGAAGAGGTCGTAAACTGTATCCGAACGACGTTGTATCTTACGAAGAAAATGAGTTGACGGTCAAACAATAAAGGGTGAATCCGAACATTGAAAAAAATGTAAAAAGCGTGTAAAATAAATTAGATGGGAAAGTTATGGTTATCAAATCTTTGAAGCTTAAAAATTACAGAAATTATGATCTTCTTGATCTGAAATTTGATCCGAAGACAAATATTCTGTATGGTGATAATGCTCAGGGAAAAACGAATATACTGGAAGCTTTATATTTATCGGGCACAACAAAGTCTCACAGGGGAACGAAAGACAGAGATGTCATTCAATTCGGGTATGATGAGTCACATATAGAGACGATCATTGAGAAAAGGAACATAGATTTTCAGATAGACATGCATCTTAAGAAAAACAGTCCAAAAGGGATTGCCATCGATAAAGTTCCGATCAGAAGAGCAGGTGAACTTTTCGGGATCGTTCATTTTGTGTTCTTTTCACCGGAAGACCTGAACATCATAAAAGAAGGACCGGCAGGGAGAAGAAGATTTATTGATCTGGAACTTTCACAGCTCGATAAAATTTATCTCAATAATCTTTCTAACTATAATCGAATCATTAATCAGAGAAATTCCTTGTTAAAAGATATATACGGACAGAGAAATCTGATAGAGACATTAGATATATGGGACATGCAGCTTGCGGAATATGGAAAAAAAATATTAGAGCGGCGCAAACAGTTTATAAAACAGGTCAATGATATTATTGCCGATATTCATTACAAGCTGACGGGAGGAAAAGAGCGGATCACATTGACATATGAGAGCAGTCTCGGAAATATAACGTTTGAAACTGCTTTGAGCAAATATAGGGAACGTGATCTGCGAATGAAGAGTACGACAGTCGGTCCGCACAGAGACGATATCTGTTTTACGACAGATGCGGGACTGGATATTCGGAAATTCGGTTCGCAGGGACAGCAAAGAACAGCGGCTTTATCGCTGAAATTATCTGAAATTGAACTTGTAAAAGAAGAATTAAATGATACGCCTATCCTGCTTCTTGACGATGTATTGTCTGAACTGGACAAACATCGGCAAAACTATTTATTGGATAGTATCGATAATATACAGACGATCATAACATGCACAGGGCTGGATGAGTTTGTCAATCACAGATTTTCTATTAACAAGATATTTCACATAAAGAACGGACATGCAGTAAATGCAAATTAGGAGGGTATTACATGGGTGCATCAAGTACAGAATTTGACGCGGAATATGGAGCGGATCAGATCCAGATACTGGAAGGTCTGGAAGCCGTAAGGAAAAGGCCCGGTATGTATATCGGCAGCACTTCTACGAGAGGACTTCACCATCTTGTATATGAGATCGTGGATAATTCCGTAGACGAAGCTCTGGCGGGATATTGCGATGAAATACAAGTAAATATTAACAAAGATAATTCTGTTACAGTGTGTGATAACGGAAGAGGTATTCCGGTCGGTATTAATCACAAAGCGGGACTTCCGGCAGTTGAAGTTGTATTTACTGTACTTCATGCAGGAGGAAAATTCGGCGGAGGAGGATACAAAGTATCCGGAGGACTTCACGGAGTAGGTGCATCTGTAGTAAACGCACTTTCGGAATGGCTTGAAGTAGAAATATATCATGACGGTCAGATATACAAGCAACGTTATGAAAGAGGAAAAGTTGTATATAAATTAAAAGTGGTCGGCGAATGTGAACCTGATCGCACAGGAACGACGGTTACGTTTTTCCCGGATGCGGAAATATTTGACGATACGGTGTTTGATTATGATACGTTGAAACAGCGTTTCAGGGAAATGGCGTTTTTAACAAAAGGTCTGAAGATTGTATTAAGAGACTGGAGAGGCGAAGAATTACGAGAGCATACGTTCCACTATGAAGGCGGAATCAAAGAGTTTGTCACATATTTGAATAAAAGTAAAACTCCGCTTTACGAGCAGATCATTTACTGTGAAGGGATGAAAGACGGCGTTGCAGTGGAAATTGCGATGCAGCATAACGATTCTTACAGTGAAAATACTTATGGTTTTGTAAATAATATTACAACGCCGGAGGGCGGAACTCATATCGAGGGATTCAGAGGCGCTCTTACAAAGACGTTTAATGATTATGCAAGGAAAAATAAACTGCTTAAAGATAGCGAACCGAATCTTTCCGGAGACGATATCAGAGAAGGGCTTACTGCAATCGTAAGCGTGAAGATCGAAGATCCTCAATTTGAAGGTCAGACGAAACAAAAGCTTGGAAACAGCGAGGCAAGAGGTGCGGTAAACAGTATTCTGTCTACTCAGCTTGAAATTTTTCTGGAACAAAATCCAAGCGTTGCCAAAATTACGGTTGAAAAATCAGTTATGGCTCAGCGGGCAAGAGAAGCTGCAAGAAAAGCAAGAGATCTTACGAGAAGAAAATCGGCGTTGGAAGGAATGTCTTTGCCGGGAAAACTTGCAGACTGTTCCGACAAAGATCCTGTAAATTGTGAAATATACATCGTAGAGGGAGATTCCGCCGGAGGTTCGGCGAAGACGGCTCGTGATCGTGCCACACAGGCAATCCTTCCTCTTCGAGGAAAAATTTTGAATGTAGAAAAGGCGCGTCTCGATAAAATATATGCAAATGCCGAGATTAAAGCTATGATAACTGCATTCGGAACCGGAATTCATGAAGACTTTGATATTTCAAAATTAAGATATCATAAAATCATTATTATGACCGATGCCGATGTAGACGGAGCACATATAAGCACATTGCTGTTGACGTTTCTTTATCGTTTCATGCCCGATCTTATCAAAGAAGGTTATGTATATCTTGCACAGCCGCCTCTTTATAAGCTGGAAAAAAATAAAAAAGTATGGTATGCATACAGCGACGAAGAATTAAATCAGATACTTACAGAAGTAGGACGAGACAGTAATAATAAAATTCAGAGATATAAAGGTCTGGGTGAGATGGATGCAGACCAGTTATGGGAAACAACAATGGATCCTGAACATAGAATTTTGCTGCGTGTAACGATGGATGAAGAAACGTCATCTGAACTCGATCTCACATTTACGACTCTCATGGGAGATAAAGTAGAACCAAGACGCGAATTCATAGAAGAAAACGCAAAATACGTTAAAAATTTGGATATATAGCACTTTACAGCGACTATTCATGGAATTGATTGAGGTAAAAAATCAGGTTTACTTGATTTTTTACAGAAAAGCAATTCTATGGTTTGGCATTGGAAATGCCAAACCGGTAAGAAAATCAAGGAACGAAGATTTTCTTACCGGATAGGAGCGGAAGCAAACTAAAAGTAATTCTATGAATTTAATCAGTAAAAAGGAGACCAGCTATGAAAAGTCAACCATAAATTAGCAAAAAATTTCTTTTTCATATCGGTGGTAAAAAAGGGTAACTTTAATAGAGCTCCCT